>OOCP01000150.1_pt1 | contig 89513 bp, 90 predicted proteins | sample 1671511 | NCBI WGS metagenome assembly OOCP01 (sample SAMN06348164, study PRJEB24527) | human gut metagenome | biome: human gut; feature: ankylosing spondylitis patient; material: feces | host: Homo sapiens | place: China | collected 2015-10 | reverse complement strand
TACGCCGAGTCCGTCACCAAGCAGGAACTGCGTGATTCCGCACCCATCACATATCAGGATATCACTCCGGAGAAAGTTGAAAAGGCGCTCTGCCGGATAGATGATGCCCTGAACGGAGTGGATGCTGACAGGAAAATGAAAGCGAAGGTAAAACGTGTAAGGAAGTCATGGCCCGAACAGCTCAGGAAATATGAATCACAGGGAAAGATACTTGACGGACGCAACAGTTACTCAAAGACAGACAATGACGCTACTTTCATGCGCATGAAAGAGGACCATATGAGGAACGGACAGCTCAAACCCGGATATAATCCCCAAATCAGCACCAACAAACAGTTCATTTTGAACTATACCATCCATCAGTGTGCGGGTGATACCTCCACCTATCCTCTGCATATGGATGATTTCCATTCCCTTTACGGCAGATACCCTGACGTATCTGTCTGCGATGCCGGATACGGGAGTGAGGAGAACTATCTGTATGCCTTCAGACATGGCATTGAAACCTTTATAAAGTACAACTATTTTCATAAGGAACAGAAAAGGAACTTCCGGAACGACCCGTTTCTGTCTTCCAACTTTTATTATAATGAAGAAACCGACGGCATGTACTGTCCGATGGGACAGAGAATGAAAAGACTCTCCGATGCAAAGAGGATAACAGACAACGGTTTTGTGCAGACCATATCAAGATACAGGGCACATAACTGTAATGGCTGCCCGCTAAGATGCCGGTGTCACAGAGGCCGGTCGGAAAGAATTGTGCAGGTAAACCACCGTCTGCGGAAAATCAAGGAAAGGGAACGTGAAAAGCTGCTCTCTGATGAAGGCCTGAAATATCGCAGCCAGCGACCGCAGGATGTGGAAGCCGTTTTTGGAAACCTCAAGAACAACAAGCAATTCAAGAGGTTCCATCTTCGTGGACTTAAGAAGGTTGAAATTGAGTTCGGCCTGCTGGCCATTGCACATAATCTTGCAAAAATAGCCTCTTAGGAGGCTTATACCAATAAAAAACAGTTTGAATGGAAAAAGTAAGTTTGTAAGCTTCTTTTTTTGAGAAAAATCCAAATGACTTCAATTTGAAATAAAACAAAAGAGGCCATCTCAACTCTATTTTGAGACAGCCTCTTTTTGTTTCAGGCTTACGCCTCATTATCTTCTTCCAAGATTTTCTTTATCTCCGCATCGGCCTTATACAGCTTGTTCTTGCAGAACTTTATCAGTTTCTGGGCTTCCTGCAAGTATTCGCCCAACTGGTCAATATCCAGTTCATTGCTTTCAATGCGAGACACTATTTCCTCCAAGCGTTTCATTGCCTCTGAATAGGTTTCCTTCTTTGCTGCCATATCACTTATTTATTACTTTACTCCTAAATTTACCTTTTGCCAGACGGGTTTCCACTTCATCTCCCGGTTTCAACAAGGAAGCATCCGTCACCACTTTGCCATCCAGCAGAGTAAGGCTGTATCCTTTTTTCAATAACTTCTCCGGAGAAGCCGAATCTACCCGCTGTGCCAACAGCTCTAACCGGTGTGTTTCACGCTGTACACGGTTCTGCAAAGCAGAAAGTAATCGGGGCATCAACTGCAAGCGGTAATTTTCCTGCAACAAGCGCGACTGCCAGGCCGTTTTCATCCGGTTCTGAAATTTCTCCTGACGGAAGTTTTCCCGCTGCAACCGCATCTGCACCTGCCCCGGAATCCGGGTTACAAATGACTCCAGCCGTTGTTTTTCCTGTTGCAGCAAACGAGGTACTTCCTGATAAATAACTTCTTCGTATGCTTCCAGCTCTTGTGCCGTCTGTCTTACATGATTAATCAGAAACTCAGCCGCAGCTGTCGGAGTCTTGACACGGGTATGTGAAATCATATCCAGCACCGTATCGTCTCGTTCGTGACCGATTCCGGTAATAATAGGAAGCGGGAACTGTGCACAGTTTGCCGCCAAATCGTAGGTATCAAAACCCGAAAGGTCGGAAGTGGCCCCTCCCCCCCGGATAATCACCACCACATCCCAGTTATCGCGCGTCGCATTAATGCGGTCGAGTGCCTGAATGATGGACTGTTCTACCTGCTCTCCCTGCATAATGGCCTGAAAAAGTCGGGGATAAAACACAAATCCGAAGGAATTATGCAGCAACTGATTGCAGAAATCGCCATAACCGGCAGCCGTAGCCGATGAAATGACCGCAATACGTTGCGTCAGTACGGGAAGTTCCAGTTCCTTATTCAGTGTCAGGATTCCCTCCTCATCCAACTGCCGGAGAATTTCCTTGCGACGGCGTACCATATCGCCCAAAGTATAGGTGGGGTCAATATTGACTACCGTCAGCGAGTAGCCATACAATTCGTGGAAATCGACCGTAACTTTTACCAGCACCTTCAAGCCAGAAACGAAAGCCTGCCCCGTTTCCCGCTCAAAATAACTCCGCAAGCGGGTAAAGACATTTGCCCATATAATTCCTCGTGCCTTGGCCAGAAGCGCATTGCCGGTAGCATCTTTCTGCACAAACTCCAGATAGCAATGTCCGGAATAATTTACGCGTACATCGCTTAATTCAGCCTGCACCCAATATTCATCCGGCAGACAGGAGGTGATGCTCCGTCTGACCAATGAATTCAGTTCGAGTAAGGAAAGAGGTTTATTTTCCATCAGTATCCGCTTTCAGTTTCATGGCCAGTTGGTAGGCTTTCCACATATCCGTCACTCCATATCCGTAAATATTATCGGGATAAGCATTACGGTCGCTGGCTTCATGCACTACCTGAATGAGCTGCCGTACCGTAAGCCAAGGACACGCCTGCCACAAACAAGCCACCAGTCCGCAGAAAATAGGCGACGCAAAAGAAGTACCATTGGCAAAAGCGGTACCTCCGTCTACTCCTACCACTGCCGAATGTACGCCCATCGCCATGACATCGGGTTTGATACGCCCGTCTGCCGTATTACCGATGGAAGAAAAAGCGGCATTCACTCCCATATTATCGATGGCACCTATGGTCAATATATCTTCCGCATCGGCCGGAGGAGTGATTTTTTTCCATTCATCCATACCGGAATTTCCGGCACTGCATACCACCAAAAGCCCTTTCTTTGCTGCATACGAAGCAGAAGCGGCCATCAAAGAAGTATGCCCATCCAACTGACGATATGTATAATTATCAATCGGATCGTCAAATGAATAATATCCTAAGGAGGTATTGACAATATCCACTCCTACACTGTCGGCAAATTCCACTGCCGCAGCCCAGTTATCCTCTTCCACCGGCTGTTCCGTATCATTGTCTTCACTTCTTAACAGCCAGTAGCTTGCTTCGGGAGCTGTTCCCACCATGACATGAGGCGTATTCACAGCCATGCACGACAAGACTTTCATGCCGTGATTATGTTCGCCATAAATATCTGAAGAAGGATTGACAAAATCATGTGTGCCTAAAATCGTCGTATTCTTGAAGATTTTCATGGCATCCACATTATAAAAGCCAGCATCGATGACCGCAATCTGTATCCCTTTGCCTTTAAAGCCGGCCAGATGCAGACTGTCTCCATGGTGAATCTTGATTTGTTCGGCTCCCATTCCATAATAATCATCCTGCTTTTTCCACTGATTCTTCACCTGCTCCTTTCTGTCTTTGTTACGGGGCATAATGGAATCTGGAGATACCCATACTTTTTTGATGGAGCGGACAAATGAATTATCCAGGAAGCGCAAGGCAATAGCCTCATCGGGAACCTGCATCAGCACGGTATTGTTCCATTTGCTGGATGAGATGTATTTTCCTCCCTGCGACTCCAGGCGCTCAATATAGGCACGACAAACAGGCAGGTCGGTAGAATCAACGGCTACCCCCTGACTGGCACGACGGGCAAGTGCCCGTTCGGACAAAAAAGTTTCAGGATGTTCCAAAGAATGTACAGACTTTGACTTGTCAGTCAACTGCACTCTGTATTTATATAAACTCTCTGCCGAGACACTACTTCCGCAGAGCAAAAAGAGAAGAGCTAATCCTATTCTGTTCACTTTCATCCACATAGCTTTTATTTTGGAGCGCAAAGATACACAAAGTTTTCCCTGAATGCGGAAAAAAGTTTACCTTTGCACGATTTTTTTAGAAAATCTAAAGATTTCTGGATAACAATTAATAAGGTAAATAATTATGTCGCAAAAAGGAACAGCCACAGAACTTGGCACTGAACGAATTGGAAAACTATTGATGCAATATGCCATTCCGGCCATTATTGCCATGACTGCTTCTTCGCTTTACAACATGGTAGACAGTATTTTTATCGGACACGGAGTAGGTCCTCTAGCCATATCGGGACTGGCCATCACCTTTCCGCTGATGAACCTGGCTGCTGCCTTCGGTTCACTGGTGGGAGTCGGTGCCTCTACCCTCATCTCCGTTAAATTAGGTCAGAAGGATTATACTACCGCACAGCAGATTTTAGGAAACGTCGTATCATTAAACCTGATTATCGGGGTGCTGTTTACCATTGTCTGCCTCTTGTTTTTGGACCCCATCCTGTATTTCTTTGGCGCCAGTGAGGCTACACTGCCCTACGCCAAGGATTACATGGTGACCATCTTATTAGGAAATGTAATCACCCACATGTATTTAGGACTCAACTCGGTGTTGCGCTCAGCCGGACATCCTCAAAAGGCCATGGCCGCCACCATACTGACTGTTATTATCAACACTTTGCTGGATCCCTTGTTCATCTACACCTTCCACATGGGAATAAAGGGAGCCGCCGTGGCAACTGTCCTGGCTCAGGTGATTTCACTCTGCTGGCTTATCTGGATTTTCTGCAACAAAAATGAATTGCTTCACTTCCGGAGAGGCATTTATCGCCTAAAAAGAATACTAGTAGAAAATATCATCGGTATCGGACTGGCTCCGTTTTTCATGAACCTGGCCTCCTGTTTTATCGTCATTCTGATAAACAAAGGGTTAAAACTATACGATGGAGATTTGGCCATCGGTGCATTTGGAATCGTCAACCGCATTGTATTCTTATTCGTCATGATTGTGATGGGGCTCAACCAAGGAATGCAGCCCATTGCCGGCTACAACTTTGGTGCACAGAATTATCACCGTGTGAATCAGGTAATGAAATATACCGTCATCGCTGCCACCATCGTTACCACCAGTGGCTTCTTAGTGGGCGAACTGATGCCGGAACTGGCCGTAGCCGCCTTCACCACCGATTCACAGCTCATCCAGCTAAGTGCCAAAGGCCTAAGGGTAGTGGTCATGTTCTTCCCTATCATCGGCTTTCAGATGGTTACTTCCAACTTCTTCCAAAGTATCGGAATGGCCAAGAAAGCCATCATACTTTCTTTAAGCCGTCAGGTACTGATTCTGATTCCCTGTCTGCTTATCCTTCCACTTTTCTGGGGAGTAGACGGAGTGTGGTACAGTATGCCGATTTCTGACATAACCGCCAGCATCATTGCCGGAAGCATGCTCTACAGTCAGTTCCAGAAATTCAAACGACACGCTGCCGAAACCGGAATCGAAATAAAATAAAAGACAAAAAAGTGACATTTTTCCGCAGAAAGAATTATATTTGTTGTGTATCAACTAAAGAGTTACACTATGGACGGACACTATGTTATCAATCTCGGACGCCAGCTGGGCAGCGGCGGAAAAGAAATAGGTGAAAAATTAGCGAATGACTTAGGCATTGCCTTTTACGATAAAGAGCTTATCAACTTAGCTTCTGAAGAGAGCGGACTTTGCAAGGAATTTTTCGAAAAAGCTGATGAGAAAGCTTCTCAAACCATTTTAGGAGGATTATTCGGAACCCGTTTCCCGTTTATTACAGAAGGAGCCTATCCGTACAACTCCTATCTCAGCAACGATTCTCTGTTCAAAATTCAGAGTGATGTCATCCGTCATCTGGCAGAAAAGCAATCGTGCCTTTTCGTGGGAAGATGTGCTGACTACATTTTGCGCGACCATCCCAGATGTGCCAACGTCTTTGTGTCAGCCTCACCGGAAGCCCGTATTGAGCGACTGATGAAACTGCACCACATCAGCGCGGAAGATGCAGAAGACTTGATGGAAAAAGCGGACAAGAAACGTTCTTCCTATTACAACTACTACAGCTACAAGACATGGGGAGCAGCTGCTACCTATCATCTATGTATCGATTCTTCTGTATTAGGTATTGATGGTACCGTGGAATTCATCAAGAATTTTGTCAAGCTGAAACTTCATCTGTAAGAAAAGATAAAGACATAAAAAATAGAGAGGCTGTTCAACTGAGATTGAGCAGCCTCTCTATTTTTATACGAAACAAGCCATTCGGAATCTGACTTTTATAAAAATCCAGTACTTCTTAGGCAGTACTGGAGTACTCCCCTGAAAGTACTGCAGTACTTTCTAAGAAGTATTATAGTACTGCCTAAGAAGTACTGAGAACTTTGACTTTTCCTGATACAACTAGACGTTTTTTCTTTTTATAAACTGGAACAGTAGACACTTTGTACTCGTGTATCTGAGAAGGACTATTGTTTCATCAAGTAAGCTTTAAATGCCGCAAAGTCTTTCGACATCGGTACACTCTGTTTGGTACCTTTCATGAATGCCTGAAGCTTTTCCGGTATTTTTACTTCCACTCCAATGATGCTTTCCACTGTTTGAAGGAATTTTGCCGGATGAGCTGTTTCCAGGAACAAACCGACTTCCCCTTCTTTCAGTTCTTCTGCCAACGCACGGTATCCGCATGCACCGTGAGGATCGAGCAGATAACCTGTTTCTTCATAAACCTTCTGCACCGTTTCACGTATCTGCTCATCGGTATAGGTTTCGCCGCTGATTTCAGAAGCAATGGCATCGTGACTACCTTCGTACAAATCCAGTACCCGGGCAAAATTACTGGGGTCGCCTACATCCATAGCATTGGCAATAGTAGCCACCGACGGACGCGGACAATACTCTCCTGTCTTTAGGTATTGATAGAATATATCGTTACGATTATTAGCGGCAATAAAGCGTTTCACCGGAAGTCCCATACGCTTGCCAAACAATCCGGCTGTAATATTTCCGAAGTTACCGCTCGGCACACAAACCACCAGGTTATCGGCCTTACCGATTTTTTTCATCTGCGCATAGGCATAGAAATAATAAAAGGCCTGCGGCAGGAAACGGGCCACATTGATAGAGTTGGCAGATGTCAACTGCATGTGCTCGTTCAATTCTTTATCCATGAACGCATTTTTCACCAACGCCTGGCAGTCATCGAACGTACCGTCCACTTCGACCGCTGTGATATTACGTCCTAAGGTCGTGAATTGTTTTTCCTGAATTTCACTGACCTTTCCTTTCGGATAAAGCACATACACATGAATGCCTTCCACTCCAAGGAAACCATTTGCCACCGCACTTCCCGTATCCCCGGATGTAGCTACCAGCACATTGACCTGCTTCTTTCCTTCCTTACGGATAAAGTATCCCAACAGGCGGGCCATAAAACGACCACCTACATCTTTAAAAGCCAATGTAGGTCCGTGGAACAGCTCCAAAGAATAAATATTGTCTTTTACTTTTACTGCCGGTACATCAAAGTTCAATGTGTCATACACAATCTGTTTCAATGTTTCTGCCGGTACATCTTCTCCAAAAAAAGCATCTGCTACTTTATAAGCTATTTCTGGAAAAGAAAATGTCTCAATCTCGTCATAGAACGATTGTGGCAAGGGTTTAATCTGACGGGGCATATATAAACCCTTATCTGAAGCCAGTCCTCTTACCACAGCTTCTTCCAATGTCGCGTCTAATGCTTTTCCGTTTGTACTGTAATACTTCATATTGCTATCTGTTACTGAATATTCATAAATAGGTTCATAAACTCATCTTTCTCCATCAGGCCATATCCTCCTTCCTTGCAACTGATTTCATCATAAGTCTGCACGGCATCCGGCTCAATACCCGGATAATATATCAGGAAGGGAATCGGTTCATTGGTATGCGTTCTCAACTCACAAGGAGTAGGATGGTCGGGCAATACCGCAATGGCCACCGGCTCGTCCCATTGTTTTACTGCTTCATAGACCGGACCGACAATACGGCTATCCAAGTCCTCAATGGTTTTCAGTTTCAACGGAACATCTCCTTCATGACCCGCCTCATCGCTGGCTTCCACATGCAGATACACAAAATCATCTGTTTTCAGTGCTTCAATGGCAGCCTGAGCCTTCCCTTCATAGTTGGTGTTATACAATCCGGTAGCCCCTTCCACATCAATACAGCGCAAACCTGCATAACGGCCGATACCCCGAATCAAATCGACAGCCGTAATCACGGCTCCTTTTCGGATGGACGGATATTTCTCTGACAAAGGTTCCATCTGCGGGCGGTATCCCGGACTCCAGGGCCAGATACTATTGGCCGGGTCTTTCCCTTCCGCCACTCGTTTCAAGTTGACAGGATGCGTAGCCAGCAACTCTTGTGATTTCAGAATCAGTGCATTCAACAAATCGGCTGTTTCTTGTGCCTCAGGACAGAGTGCCTTCACCAGATTAGGACGGAAAGGCTGCAAAGGGATGTCATGCGGAGGCACACAAGCCAAGCGCTTATCTCCTCCCTTAATCACCAATAAATGACGATATTGCACTCCTGTGTAAAAATGAATGCGGTCGGAACCCAATTTTTCATCCAAAAAGCGAATCAGTTCATCAGCCTCTTCCGTAGAAATATGCCCGGCAGAATGGTTTTTCAACGTTTCTCCTTCCACACAGACAATGTTACAACGCATAGCCATGTCCCCATCCTGAAGGTCTACGCCAATACTGGCAGCTTCCAGTACTCCACGCCCTTCATACACCTTAGGTAAATCATAGCCCATCACAGACATATTGGCCACCTCACTTCCTGGATGGAAGCCGTCGGCCACCGTCTTCAATACGCCCGTACGCCCCATACTTGCCAGCTTATCCATATATGGCGTATGTGCATACTGCAGTAAAGTTTTGTCGCCTAAGGAAGGTACAGCCCAATCGGCCATACCGTCACCTAAGATAATTACATGTTTCATTTTTGTTTGGTTTAAATATTGGCAATACTCATTATATCCGCAAATACACCGGCAGCAGTCACACTTGCACCGGCACCGTATCCCTGAATCAGCATCGGATATTCATTGTAGCGCTCTGTGGTCAGCAAGATAATATTGTTGCTGCCAGCCAGGTTATAGAACGGATGATTGCGGTCTACTTCCTGCAAAGACACCTTGCCGTGTCCATCTTCCAGGCTTGCCACAAAACGCCAGCGTTTTTCCTCGCTTTCCAGTCTCTTGCGACGTTCTTCAAATTCTTTATCTAATTGTGGAATCCTTCTCCAGAAATCATCCAATGTACCTTCAAAATAGCTGTCAGGAATAAACAAGTCTGCTTCCACATCTTCCTGATTCAAACGGTAACCTGCCTCACGAGCCAGAATCACCAGTTTCCGAATTACATCCTTTCCGCTCAGGTCAATTCTCGGGTCCGGTTCCGAATAACCTTCTTCCTTCGCCTGACGGATAGTTTCACTCAGAGGAGTTGTCGCACTGATACGGTTGAAAATATAATTCAACGTGCCGCTCACCACTGCTTCAATCTTCAGAATCTTGTCACCACTGTTTATCAGGTCATTGATGGTATTGATTACCGGAAGACCAGCTCCTACGTTCGTCTCAAACAAATACTTCACTCCACGCTGGCGAGCAATTCTTTTCAGTTCCGCATAGATGTCGTATTCAGAAGAAGCGGCAATCTTGTTTGCTGCGACCACCGAAACATTGTGACTCAGCAAATCTTTATACAGTGCCGCAATATCGGGACTGGCTGTACAATCCACAAACACCGAATTGAAGATATTCATTCCCACAATCTCATCACGAAGAGTCTGAGGACAAGAAGGAATGCCTTTTTCATCCAATTCTTCTCTGAAATGTTCCAAATCAATTCCGGCACGCGTAAACAAGGCTTTATGGCCGTTGGCAATACCCACCACATGCAGTTTCAACCCGCGTTCCTGCTTCAGTTTTTCCTGCTGGCCATGAATCTGTTCAATCAAGCTGGCACCCACTGTTCCCGTACCACAGATAAACAGGTTCAATACCTGATATTCTGACAAGAAGAATGAATCATGAATCACATTCAGTGTCTTACGCAAGGAAGCACCTTCCACGACGAAAGAGATATTTGTCTCAGAAGCACCCTGCGCACAAGCGATGACATTGATACCGTTACGTCCGAGCGTACCAAACAATTTTCCGGCAATACCAGGAGTATGCTTCATATTCTCACCCACAATCGCCACAGTAGCCAACCCACCTTCCGCTTTCATCGGTGAGATTTCGCCCATTTCAATTTCTTTGGCAAACTCCTCATTCAGCACCTCACATGCCAGTTCCGCATCCTCATTTCTCACACCGATAGAGGTTGAGTTCTCAGAAGAAGCCTGCGAAACCAAAAAGACACTGATGCCATTTTCGGCCAACGTCTTGAAGATACGATGGTTCACGCCAATGACACCCACCATGCCCAAACCGGTCATAGTAATCAAGCAGGTATCATTAATAGACGAAATACCCTTGATAGGTTTCGAAGAATGGTCAGCTTCCTGCTTCACAATAGTACCCGGAGCCTCCGGATTGAACGTATTCTTTATCAGAATCGGAATATTCTTATGACATACCGGATAAATCGTAGGCGGATACACCACTTTCGCACCAAAGTTACACAGCTCCATAGCCTCCACATAACTCAACTCCGTAATAGGATAAGCCGTGCTGATGACACGCGGGTCAGCTGTCATGAAGCCATCCACATCCGTCCAAATTTCCAGAATATCCGCATCCAAAGCTGCCGCAATAATAGACGCTGTATAATCAGATCCACCTCTTCCCAAGTTGGTTACTTCTCCCGTATTCTTATCGGTAGAAATAAATCCCGGCACCAGAGAAACCTTCGGTATTTCACTGAAAGTCTCACGCACCAGCTGGTTCGTCAGCTCTGAATCAAGAATATGCTTATTATGTTTCTTTTCAGTCTTAATGAAAGTACGAGAATCGAACCACACTGCCCCCTCAATAAGCGTAGCCACAATGATGGAAGAAAGACGTTCCCCATAGCTCACAATCGTAGCAGAAGTTTTCGGAGAAAGGTCACGAATCAAATAAATACCCTGAAAAATATCCTTCAATTCGCTCAGCAGTTCGTTTACCAGATCCAGAAGCAACTCTCTTCCCCGCCCTGCCGGAATCACAGTGTACACCATTTCAATGTGACGGTTCACGATTTCCTTCATTTCCTTCTCATAAGCATCATCGCCCGAAGCGGCCATTTTAGAAGTACAAATCAGTTTATCGGTAATTCCCCCTAATGCGGAAACGACTACAATTACTTTGTCATCTATACCCTCTACTATACGCTTGACACTTAACATGCTATTGACAGAACCTACGGATGTTCCGCCGAATTTCAATACTTTCATAGGTTACCATTAATTTTTAGTCCGAAACCCAATGGTCCCGGTATATCTCCGTAAGGCCTTACACTACGGCACAAACAGAAACAATGAATTAAAATAAATCTTGATTGAATAAAATAATTGAAATGTCTGCATCCGCAGACGTGTATCACGTAGAAACACCAAACATACTATCCTCACCCCCTAGGGGTCATCCCTGTGGTAGATGTAATGAAAGGCATATACCCATGCCCGTTCAACAAGATGATATGAAGACAGTGTACAGTCATAGATTATTGTTTTTCCGTTGGCAAATATAGCAACATTTTTCTACAAACAAATAAATAAATGATATTTTTTTGCCAGTATAGAGAATAAGCATAAGATTTCGTACCTTTGTAAAGAATTAGTGTAACAAATATGGCAAAAGAAAAAACGGTCTATGTCTGCACAAACTGCGGACAAGAATCTCCTAAATGGGCAGGAAAATGTCCCTCCTGCGGACAATGGAATACATTTGTGGAAGAAGTGGTGCGCAAGGAAGCTCCTGTAGCCAAGTACGTGGCACACGGAATCGAATCCGTGCGCTCCAAACCTCAACGTCTGACCGAAATAGAATCAAATGAAGAGCAACGCATGGACATGCTCGACGAAGAGCTAAACCGTGTATTGGGAGGGGGACTGGTGCAAGGTTCACTCACCCTGATTGGAGGAGAACCGGGCATCGGAAAATCGACTCTGATACTCCAGACGGTATTGCGGCTTACCCACAAAAGAATCCTCTACGTATCTGGTGAAGAAAGTGCCCGCCAGCTCAAACTTCGGGCCGTACGCATTCCGCACCCGGAAAATGACAATCTGCTGATAGCCTGTGAAACCTCGTTGGAACAGATTTTTACCCATATAAAGAATGCGGCTCCCGATTTGGTCATTATCGACTCCATTCAGACAATTTCTACCGAGAATATTGATTCTTCTCCCGGCAGCATCGTGCAGGTAAGAGAATGTACCGCTTCTCTTTTAAAGTTTGCCAAAGAAACCGGCACACCGGTTATCCTCATCGGACATATCAACAAGGAAGGAAGCATCGCCGGACCGAAGGTATTGGAACACATCGTCGATACCGTATTGCAATTCGAAGGAGACCAGCACTACATGTACCGCATCTTGCGCAGCATCAAGAACCGATTCGGTAGTACGGCTGAACTGGGAATCTACGAAATGCGCCAGGACGGACTACGGCAGGTGAGCAACCCTTCCGAACTGTTGCTTACCCAAGACCACGAAGGCATGAGCGGTGTCGCCATCGCCGGTGCCGTGGAAGGTGTACGCCCCTTCCTGATAGAAGTACAGGCATTGGTCAGCACAGCCGCATACGGAATGCCACAGCGTTCCGCCACCGGATTCGACCTGCGCCGTATGAACATGCTGCTGGCTGTACTTGAAAAACGTGTCGGATTCAAGCTGGCTCAAAAAGATGTGTTCCTGAACATTGCCGGAGGGCTGAAAGTCAATGACCCCGCCATAGATTTGGCAGTTATCAGTGCCATTTTATCCAGCAACATGGATGCAGAAATTGAAGCAGGCGTATGCATGGCAGGAGAAGTAGGCCTGAGCGGAGAAATCCGTCCGGTCAACCGTATCGAACAACGTATCAGTGAGGCCGAAAAGCTTGGATTCCAACGGATGCTGATTCCCAAACACAATCTGTCCGGCATTGACCGGAAGAAAATAAAAATCGAGCTCATCCCCGTAAGGAAAGTGGAAGAGGCTTTCCGGGAATTATTCGGATGACCCTCTTCACACCATAAAAAAACGCCTGTGCGCTTTGAAGTATTTTCCATGCGCACAGGCGTTTTTTATTCAGTATCCTATCTCAATATCCGTTATTTCTGAACGGCATTTTCATAAGGAACCATTTTTTTCAAGTTTGCATTTGCCTTTTCAGGTTCTACGCTTGCAGCTTTCTGGAACCATTCTTTAGCTGCTTCCGTATTTCCAGACAACCAAGCCAATACACCCAAGTTATTGAAGGCACGTGAATCATCTTTCACCTTATCCATATAAGATGCTGCCTTTTTAAAGTCACCGCTGATAATATTGGCAGAAGCCGCATTAATGTTAGCAGTCACATCTTCCGGATAAGTGTTGGCTGCAATCTCATACACTTCTTTATATTCCTTTGTTCCCGGCTGATACATACCTGCCACACGATACATTTCCTGCAAGCTCAACAATTTCGGATTGGTATAAATCAGGCGGGCAGCTTCTGAGTTCAAGACTTCTCTCACTTCGTAATCTACCGATACACTCAAACGACGCAAACGAGGATAATACTGGTTCATCATCGTACGATAAGTAGCCATGCCCAGTGTAGATTTCAATCGAGCTTCACGTACATCCAGATTGTCATATTTCTGAATTACAGCCAAAGCCTTTTCCGCATAAGCAGGTTGATCTTCTTCCAGCATTTTTACCAAAGTCTCCCAATCCTCACCCGCAGAAGTCACATGCAACACTTCCTTCGGGAAATTATATCCGCCTTTCAGGTTCAGCGCAAACGATTCCGCACGTTGCGTGGCCACCCGGTCATTCGTACGAACCGAACCATCCGGTGAAGAATATCCGCACACATTGATTGACTTAAACGTCACCAAATCTCCATCTTCCAACGGATCCAAAATCTCTTTCATCTTCTGCAATTCGCTACGATTATTTTTATAATTCGCATCAAAGGCCGTTTTCCCTACCGGAAATTCAATATACAACGTACTTTGCTCAGAACGTACCTTCAACGGTTCTTCTTTCGGAGTCAGGAAAGAAACCATTTCCTTGCAAGGATCACACACCTCAAGTTCTACAGGCAGAGCCGGAGTTTCCACAGCCACATCTGGTTCAATCACCGTAATATCCAGCAAATCCACCTCACAACATTCTTTTCCTTCCTGCAACAGAATCATGGAAGCATGGTCCATCCATGCCTGATAAGGAACAGAAGTCTTGTAACGAACCACATCTTCCCGATTTTCCTGACGTCCGTGAATCACAACAAAAGGATTGTCAAACCCGAAACGACGAGCCATTTTCCGCTCCTGGCGGCGCATTTTATAATCACCGTTCTTTCCGGTTACTACTACCGGAGGCATGGCGTAATAGTTTTTTCCTTCACGCAATACAGGAGTAAAGGCATACGTCTGCTCACTATTCACACGCACCTCTTCCACACTCATGGAAAACTCAATAGTCAGCGTGTCGTTTTTTAACGTCAATACCGGACGCGTATACTTTATATCACCTGCCATGGCAACCAGCGGCAACATGACAAACGACAATATATATGCTATTTTTCTCATATTTACTTGTTTAAAAATTATAATGACTGAACTTCTACACAACGGTGTTTTGTCTTATACTTCGGACCGAAAGTAAAGTTGATTCCTAAATTAATATTGGCAGAGAAACGATTAAGCGGCAAACTAAGACTCGGCTTTGTATATTTACACAACGGCACATCTGCTGCCACAAAGAAGTTGAAACCTCTCGGGTGAAAATTCAACATCAATCCTCCCGTAGAACCAAAGTTAGAAAGGGCATAGTTCACTGAAGCCTCAAACCAGGTCAGAGGAGACACATTGGCAGAGACACGTGCTTCCGTCCAAGAGTGACGTCCCTGGAAACGAGAAGAAGACAAGAAACCAAACTTCAAGCGGTCATAAGCAGGCAATGTATATTCCGCACCGAGGTTTAACGTAGCCGCCAACGCTGTAGTACGTTTCAGTCCCTCTCCCTCTTTTGTAAACTTAGACATCTGTTCCAGGTCATCTACAATACGGTCGCTCTGGTTATCAATTGAATTAGGGTCATTATCTCCCAAGTCTGATTTCACCGGAATTTCATTAAATCCATCAAATTCAAAGCTATTGTTCATGGTAGCTTTGACCGTATTCTTCCAACAGATGAATCCCAAATCAAGCAATGCAGCAGAGAATGTCCATTCATCATTCAGACGATAAGTCGCACCGAAATCAAACGCCATACCAAATCCTGTAGGACCGATATTGTTATCATCAAAATCCACATCATCATACGAAATTAACTGCTCAGAACCAGGTTTCAGTTTATCGGTGCGATTGCCATTGGCATCCAGTTCATAATCACTTTCATCATAATTGCCTGTTTCTCCACGAGTCGGCACTATCAAGCCTTTGGCAGACAGATAGGCTTGCGCACCCGACGGAGTGATTTTCCAAGCATCCGGAGTCGCTTCAATATCCAGTCGGTCAATCTTTACAGTAGCCTTAGCAAGTCCCACCAGGAACTTCATTTTAGCACCTACTGTCCACTGATCGTTTATCTGACGTGCATGTCCCAATGCCAGTTCTGCATAATTCGTCGAAAGAATGCTCAAATCGTTAACTGTGTAACGCGTTCCTTCCGGGGCATCCACTCCATTCTTCATAAACTTAAACAGTTGGTCAGGAGCCGACAGATTGGTGTTACTTTTAATAGAAAGTCCTATCGTATTAAAACCTCCCCATGCATAAAATCCGGTAGACAAGATATTCTCATTGACATTAAATCCCATTTTCAACCGGTTAGGCAAACCATTCAGGAAGTCTTTTCTACTCACTTCCTCATGCATGAAGGTCATCAAGTCACCATTGGACTTTACAAACAGAAAGTCGCCTACACCTGCAGTTCCTTGAGCTCCTACCGACAAATTACCCAACCCGGGCATGCTCACATATCCTCTCTCTCCCATAAATGCAGGGTTCAGTTCATGACGATAGGTAGCACCTCCCAAAAAGTAGGCAGAACGATTAATCTGAGGTTGTGCTACTGCTTCCCCCACAAACGCAAAAACAGCCAATCCAGACAATACCGTACACAATATATTTTTCTTCATTTGTTTCATTTTTTCCCGTTCATTATTAATTCAAATCCACATTCACACCACCCGGTACAGACAATTTGATACTTGTTACCTTCAGCCATTGCGTATCTTTCAAAGGTACACCAGTAGCACTTCCCGGAACAGCTGTCAGTTTAAAGCAAATACGATCAATCTTCGACAAGAACGCCGTATCCTCCGAAGTCAGATTCAAAACCAGCTCGCTGGTCACCGGTTTTTCTCCATCCGTACTTTCTGTAACATACTGTTTATCCTCTTCTATTGTTTTCTTCACAGCAGTCAACTCATTACCATACACATCTTTAATCAACACGTTTTCAGGTTTTAACTGCAATTTCAATGGTATGGCATTATCTACCGTTAAAAGAACATTGGCTTTTTTCAGAATTACCTTATCCAAATCATTCAGGTCTTTATTCAAATCTTGAACGGAATCATTGTACACAATATTTAAGTTCTGCTCAAAACTCAACGGCACATCTACTTCATAACTTGAAGGCATTTCGTATGCTCTGCCCAATTCTGCAGTATAATAACCTTCATTGCGGACAACAGGCTGTAAATCCACCTCAATGTCATCCGGAATTGTTTCCAACAAATCATTTATGTCTTCTACTTTCACGTTACTCGTCACTCCCTCGATTGTACATTCACCAGTACGAGAAAGAGCAATCACATTTTTACCCGACGCTAATACCACAGGAGTTTTGCCATAACCGCTTCCCACTTTTACTTCTTTACCATCAATCTGAGCATTACCTTTCATCGGAGTAAGTACGGCATCAACTTCTACCGGTGTCTCCAATTGATTTTCGGCTCTCAGCAGAATCACCGGATTGGTAATGTCCATACGAGTTTCTTCATCTTTCAAGAAATCAGGCAAATCGTTCAATTCTATATTAGTAGTTTCCGCTTTAATCTCAGGCTGAATGACTCCGGTTACACTGTTTGCGGTCATTTCTTCCAAAGTAACATCCAAAGTCATAGTCAAACTACCAGAACCATTAATTCCCGAAGTCACCACCTGTCCTTGCATTGTAACTAATCCATTAATTGTGATTGTTCTATTTTTATCCGGTATTTCTCCTTCTCCAGCCTTTCCCCCAAACTGATAACCGATTACATGCAATACCTTCTGTGCATTTTTCAGTTCCTCATTATTCAAAATAAGTTTATTACCTTCTTCTACTTCTCCTTTTTCAAACATCAAAAAATCTGGAAGTTGAATTTCTAGATTTTTAGCAGTTACAGAGCCAAATGTTAAGTTCCCAGTATTTAAGAACTCAAATGCCAAAGTTAAACTCGTAGGTGTTTTAGCTCCTAAAGCACCTAATTCGATTAAAGCCTCATCTATATCACTTGCTTCTGCTCTCAGATTATTTTTTACATCCAATTCTGTTGTTTTACTTCCAGAACCACCGTCATCAGAACCTACTAACTCTTGTTTCAAATCAGTATTTGCACTACTAATCGTCACCTCCTTCACCGTAGTTGGATCCACATCAATATCATCCCTTTTCGTCAGATGGTATACACGGGTAGCAGCATCAGGTTGAAGAATATCTCCTTCTTCCACCTCAATAATTTTACTTAAGTAGGCGGTATCTGAACTACCAGCAGGAATTGTGAGATGCTCTCCTCCCACATTAATTGTCATGTCAATGTCCTTATCAAGATCATACTTGTTATCCACACATGACACCGTCCACAACGGGAACGACAGCAAAAGGCCCCATAAAGGATACATTTTTTTTCACCTTACACATCATAATTTTATTTTAACTAAAATTCAACTATCATTATCAATAACGTTTCTCCACTTACAAATGTTGAGAAAAATCGACCACAAATATAGAAAAATTTACCATTTCCCCTGAATTAAAGTCTTAAATCAGTATAAAATCTCCCATTGACTTCCTTTTGCAAGAACAAAACAGAAATCCTATCTTTGCAAAAAAGTTACAAAAATATGATTCACGAATACCAACTCCGGATTCTGCCCGAACAGGCAGCCAGCGAACAATCACTCAAACAATACATCGGTCGAGAAAAAGGTTTGGACGTACGTACCATTAATGCCATACGTATCTTGAAACGAAGCATTGATGCGCGTCAACGTACCATTTATGTCAACCTGACCATTCGTGTATTTGTCAACGAAACACCCTCTGAGGAAGAATTTGTACGTACGGATTATCCCAATGTAGAGGGTCGTCCTGCAGTCATTGTGGTGGGTGCAGGTCCTGGAGGATTGTTTGCAGCCCTCAAGCTCATCGAATTAGGCCTTCGTCCTATTGTGGTAGAACGAGGAAAGAATGTACGTGAGCGAAAAGAAGACCTGGCCCGAATCAGCCGGGAGCACAAGGTAGACGCTGAATCAAACTACAGCTTTGGAGAAGGTGGAGCCGGAGCTTACTCCGACGGAAAGCTCTACACCCGCAGCAAAAAGCGAGGCAGCGTAGAAAAAATATTAAATGTATTTTGCCAGCACGGAGCCAGTCCTACCATATTGTCGGACGCTCATCCGCATATCGGGACGGACAAGCTTCCCAGAGTCATCGAAAACATGCGCAACACCATTTTGGCCTGTGGAGGAGAAGTACACTTCCAGACTCGAATGGAATCCATACTCATAGAAGGTCAAAAGGTAAAAGGCATTGAAACGAATACCGGAAAGACCTTTTTAGGCCCCGTCATTTTAGCTACCGGACATTCTGCCCGAGATGTATATCGCTGGTTGTATGCCCATGGGGTGCAACTGGAAACCAAAGGAATTGCCATCGGTGTGCGACTGGAACACCCGTCCATGCTGATTGACCAGATACAATATCACAATAAAAACGGACGAGGAAAATACCTTCCGGCCGCCGAATATAGTTTCGTACAGCAAGTAGACGGACGAGGAGTGTACAGCTTCTGCATGTGTCCCGGTGGATTTGTCGTACCGGCAGCCAGTGGTCCTCACCAACTGGTAGTCAACGGTATGAGTCCGAGCAACCGAGGCACCAAATGGAGCAACTCGGGTATGGTGGTAGAAACACGTCCGGAAGACCTTCTGCTCCCGGAAATGCAACTCCAGGCGGAACCTTTCCCCGAATCCAATGAAAGCCTGACGGAAGAACTGATTCTGCGCGACGGAAAGCAGCCTGAAGGTACCATCCATACATTAGCCATGATGCGTTTCCAGGAAAAACTGGAACAAATCTGCTGGCAACAGGGAAATATGCGTCAGACTGCTCCCTCGCAACGTATGGTCGATTTCACACGAAAGAAACTCAGCTACGATCTTCCGGCTACCTCTTATAGTCCGGGATTAGTATCTTCTCCCCTTCATTTCTGGATGCCCTCTTTCCTGAGTGAACGCCTGAGCAAAGGGTTCCAGCTTTTCGGGAAGAGTTCACGTGGCTTTCTCACTAACGAAGCAGTCATGATTGCCGTAGAAACACGTACCTCCTCCCCCGTACGTATCGTACGCGATAAAGATACCCTGCAACATCTTACCATGGAAGGTCTCTTCCCCTGTGGAGAAGGTGCCGGATATGCCGGAGGTATTGTCTCAGCGGGAATTGACGGAGAGCGATGTGCTGAAGCCGTAGCCAATTATTTAAACCATTAATTACCTTATTATATGCACCACCTGCCGGAAATAGCCATCATTGAGCCCAACACGCTGACGGCCCTCGGACTACGTACGATTCTGGAAGAACTTATTCCCGAGGCAGTCATACGTACGTTTTCTTCTTTTGAAAAACTGATAGACGATACACCCGACATGTATGCACATTATTTTGTGTCGGCCAATGTGTATTTTGAGCATACGTCATTTTTTTTAGAAAGAAAGCCCAAGTGCATTGTACTCTCTGCAGGAGAACCTCCCTTGCTGACAGGTATTCCAAGCCTGAACATTCTTCTTCCACAGGAGCAACTGGTAAAAACCATCATGCAGACCCGAAAACGAGGCCACGAGCTGACGCATCATCCCGTAACGCCTCCCGCCACCGATGCAGAACATGAACTAAGTGCCCGAGAGATTGAGGTGCTCAGGCTTGTGACTAAAGGGTTAATTAACAAAGAGATAGCAGACAAGCTACACATTAGTCTGACTACGGTTATTTCCCACCGGAAAAACATCACAGAAAAATTGGGTATTAAGTCCGTATCCGGCCTGGCCATCTATGCGGTCATGCACGGATACGTAGAAGCCGACAGTATATAAAGTTTATTTAAATAACTTCGGCAACCAATTATTCAAATATTTTCGCCAGTTGCGCCATTCATGCCCGCCATCCGTCTCTGCATATTCATATTTATACCCATGACGATCAAGCAACTGACGAAACTCCACATTGTCCTGATATAAAAAATCTGCATTTCCGATAGCTATAAAATACAGTTTTGGAGCTGCCGCAAACTGAGTTGCTAACTTTTCCTCCAGATTCTTATAGATATAAGTGTTCTCTCCTTTCGACTCACGGTTAATTGCCGCAGAAAAGAGTCCTACATAATCAAACTTGTCCGGATAATTGGCAGAGATATACAATGAATGAAATCCTCCCATCGACAATCCGGCAATTGCCCGATGCGCCTTATCGTTTATCGTCCGGTAATGACTTTCCACAAAATTCATAATATCCGGAAATGCTTTCTCATAAGACCCCTCCATGGTTTTCGGATTCATGAAAGAAGGTTTGTACATGCTGTTAGGATATTCCCCCGGTACAGCCTGCTGTGCCCCATTTCCATTCGGCATCACTACAATCATTGGCTCTGCTTTTCCTTGTGCTATCAAATTATCCAAGATCTGTACAGCACGCCCCAGTTCACTCCAGGCATTCTCATCTCCTCCGGCCCCGTGCAACAAATAAAGAACCGGGTAACGTTTTGTCCCTTCCTCATAACCAGCTGGGGTATATACCATCATCCGACGACGTTCCATCCCCAAAGAAGGGCTCGGATACCACACCTTCGCAACCGTCCCATGAGGTACTTCCCGAACAAAATAATTCTCAGACAAAGCTCCATCCACAAGAAAATAATTCATGTAAGTAGCTATATCACGAAGCATATATACATTGGAGGGATCAAGCATACGCACGCCATCCACATAAAAGCAATAAGTATGCAGTTCGGGCGCAGGCAAAGCAACCGTATAGCTCCACACACCATTCTCTCCTTTTTCCATCCGTTGACGTCCTGCCATTTCTACCTCTCCCAATGGAGTCTGCTGTCGGGACTTTTCAAAGAAGTCTGTTTCTACCCATACTTCCCTGGCCTCAGGAGCCAGCAGACGAAAAGTCACAGTTTGATTCTTTACTTCGGGAGAAATAAGATCTCCCGTATTGACAGCCACAGTTTCCTGTGCCCAAGCGGAGAGCGAGAAAATACATACCGCTACCAAACTCAAAAATTGTTTCATTCTTTTCATACGTTAATCCTATTACTACGTACAAAAATAAGCAAAATCCTCATTTATTAGGATTGCCCGTCCAAGCAAATTGGCGTTACTTTGCAGCCGTTAACTAAACTATATCTTTCAACAGAATGAAAAAAAATATTGCTATTGTTTCGTTACTGGCTGTTTCTATAAAGAGCGCCTTGGCAGGTCCGGTATCACCTGAGAACTCTCTACCTAAAGATACAACAAAGGTTATTGACATAGAAGAGGTTGTGGTTATTGCTACTCCGAAGGAGAACAACCGTCTGCGTCAGCAAGCCACTTCGTCAACTTCCTTCTCACAAAGTGCAATGCGCAATAATTCGGTAACCTCTGTAAAATCATTGTCTGCACTGGTTCCGAACTTATTCATTCCAGACTATGGTTCTAAACTGACGACTTCGGTTTACATCCGAGGCATCGGCTCGCGCATCAATACACCGGCTGTGGGACTTTATGTGGACAATATTCCCTTTATCGACAAATCGGCCTTCGATTTCAATTATTCTGATATTGAACGTATCGACGTAATGCGAGGTCCGCAAGGAACGCTCTACGGACGTAATACCATGGGAGGACTTATCCGTGTGTTTACCAAATCACCGTTTACGTATCAGGGAACAGACCTTCGTTTAGGTGCTGCCACCTACAACAATTACAATGCCTCACTTACGCATTACCATCGTATTTCCAATCAGTTTGCCTTTTCTGTGGGATTGTTTTATGACCACAAAGGAGGTTTCTTCAAAAACGACTTTAACGGAAAACGAATTGATACGGACAATGAGTTCGGCGGACGTATACGTGCCATTTATTTGCCGACCGAAAACCTGAAGCTTGACTTTACCGTGAACTACGAATATACCAACCAGGGCGGCTATCCGTATGCATACACAGGTAAAGTCAAAGGAGAAGAAGACCGTGCCGACTACATCGGACGTATCTCTTACGACAATTCCTGCGGATACAAACGTAACCTGCTGAACACCGGACTGAACCTGGAATATCAAGCTGACAACTTCATTCTGAGTAGCGTAACTGGTTTTCAGTACCTGCGCGACCACATGGACCTGGACCAGGACTTTACGGAGCAGAACATCTACACCATGATGCAGAAGCAGAATTCCAAGACACTTAGCGAAGAAATCGTATTGAAATCCAAACCCGGACGCCGCTGGCAGTGGACTACCGGAGTGAGCGGATTCTATCAGTGGCTGGATACAGAGGCTCCTGTCACCTTCCAGAAGGACGGAGTAAACTGGCTGAATTCGACTATCAACACTAACGCCAATAAATACATGCCCACGATATCAATGGGCAACATGAGCATGAAGCTAAACTTCAATGATGTAATTAATGGTGAACAACTTGCTATTCCAGGAAAATTCAGCACACCGATTTTAAATGGAGCCATTTTCCACCAGTCCACTTTCAATGACCTCTTCGGGCTGGAAGGACTCTCTTTCACAGCCGGTCTTCGCATGGACTATGAAAGCCTGAAGCTGGATTACTATAGTGGTTGCCAATTTACACATACCTACTCATTAGGCGGAACGTTGACTCCAATTAACAAAGTAATTGAGATGATTCCGGCAAAAGAATTCAACGTAAACAACAGTTATAATGGAAAGCTGTCGCACGACTACATCCAGCTGTTGCCTAAATTCGCCTTGCAATACGACTTTGATTCACGCAACAATATCTACGCGAGTGTATCTAAAGGATACCGTTCGGGAGGATACAACATTCAGATGTTCTCTGACCTGCTACAAAATGACATGCAGGCAAGCATGATGAAAAATGTGGCTGATGTAACTATCCCTGTAGTCAATAATGTACCAATGCTAAATGAAGAACAGAAACAGATGATTGCAGGAATGCTGAACGGTATGGCTCAAAGCCCGCAAACAGACGTAAAGGCAGCTACCCTTTACAAACCGGAATATTCATGGAATTACGAAATCGGTTCTCACCTCACCCTGTTCAACGGAAAGTTACAAGCCGACCTCTCAGCTTTCTACATGGACACTCGCGACCAGCAGTTGTCACGCTTTGCTGAAAGTGGATTAGGACGTATCACGGTAAATGCTGGAAAAAGCCGTAGCTTAGGAGCGGAAGCCAGCTTACGCGCACAGCTTACTGACCAGTTCAGCCTGAACGGAAACTACGGATATACATACGCCACCTTCACTGATTATGTGATAAGTGAAACAGAAAATTATAACGGCAACTATGTACCCTTCGTTCCTAAACATACATTTGCCGTAGGCGGACAATACATCTTCCCGCTGCGCAAGAACGCTATTCTGGACAACATCACCCTGGATGCCAACTATCGCGCTGCAGGACGTATCTACTGGACAGAACAGAACAATGCCAGTCAGGCACTTTACGGCACACTGAATGGCCGACTCAGCTTGAACAAGGGTAACGGACAAATTGGTTTCTGGGTGAACAATGCCTTAAACAAAGATTATCAGGCGTTCTACTTTGAAACAATGAGCCGTGGATTCGCGCAAAAAGGACGTCCCGTACAAGTGGGAATTGACATCCGTTGCCGCTTCTAAAAAACGCAAGGACGTTTTATTCAAAACGCAAGTGCGTTTCAACTAAAACGTAAGTGCATTTAAGACAAAACGCAAGGACGTTTGATGTGAAACGTCCTTGCGTTTTATTCTATAGAAAACCCTATTAGCTTCTTAATCGATAACCAATTGATAATCAAGATAAACGGAATTATTCCAAAGAGCTGTTTTTCCGTGGAAGCATGTCTGCCGAAGGGCATTCATAGTTACTAATCGGTAATTTTACCTTTTTCAATTCTTTCAATTTGAATACAGGAGCCTCTACCCCTTCAGGATACTTCATGTGAGAATAGGTACGAAAATATTCCAGACACGCATCTTTCCACCATACCGCATCATTCGCCTGAATATCCAGCCGTTTAGCCACCGCCTGAAAACGCTCCTCATCCACATACGGTTTCATCTGGTTCCACACTTTCTGGAACTCACGCACTTTATCAACGCCTTGCTGATATTTATAACACAATTCATCCCAAAGAGTACGTCCAGACTTTAATGAATGATTCCAATCTACATGATGAAACCACAACAAAAATTCTTCCGGACATAGCTCCAATGAATTGAATACGTGGGCTAAAGAATCTGGATACTGAGACACCGCATCACTTCCAGAACGGCTCCGGTCAAATCCCAAACCTTTTTTGTCTGCCTGATGATAATACGACGGCAACCAATCTGCACGAGCGCCCGGTACCTCACACCAGGGTTCCGGTCCGTAATGATGACTCCAAGCAAAAATATGATGTAATCCTAACGGCATCATGTAATCTACCACCGCCTCCCGACTATCCATCATGACTTGCGTCATGGGCTCTACGAATTTAGGGTCCGACGTAAAAGTCTGTGCCAGCCACTCTTTAGCTATTTCTTCAGAAGAAAGCGAGGGATTCCATGCCAGCCGGCCATACGCATACCAGTTAGCCTGCGCAAAATCATGTCCGCACCAGTTGGTATCATCACCTATATTGGCCACTCCAGCCACCCCTTTTAAAGAAGCAGGAGACACATACCGATAAAACTCCTTCCACATAGTAGCCAGGTAAGCCAGATGATTGGAATGCCCTAAGTACTCCTGTGTAACCTGAAATTCAGCCATCAACGGGGTGTGGGGCATCGCACCAAACAACGGACTGTAAGGTTCTCTCGGCTGGAAGTCAATCGGACCGTTTTTCACCTGCACAATCACATTATCCCAAAACTTTCCATCCAAAGGTTTAAACTCCAGATAAGCCTGTTTGGCTCTGTCGGCATCCGACGGACTGTACACAAATGCACGCCACATCATGATTCCTCCGTAGGGTTTCAGGGCCCTTGCCATCATATTCGCTCCTTCGGCATGCGTACGCCCGTAATCGCACGGACCAGGTTGTCCTTCTGAATTAGCCTTGACCAGGAAACCTCCAAAATCAGGAATAAGACTGTAAATCTCATGTACCTTCTTCTTCCACCACTCAGCCACTTCCTCATTCAACGGGTCGGCTGTAGACAATCCTCCCAACTGCATGGGAGAAGCAAAGTTGACCGAAAGATAGACTTTTATTCCGTACGGCCGGAAAATATCCGCAAGCACGCGTACCTTTTCAAGGTATTCGCTGGAAAGTATTTTAACCGAAGCGTTGACATTGTTAAGTACTGTCCCGTTGATACCAACCGAAGCATTGGCCCGGGCATATTCCTGATAACGTGCCGACACAGTATCTGAAAGTTCGTCCCACTGCCACAAGGATTTACCGGCATATCCACGCTCTATCGTGCCATCCAGATTATCCCAATGATTCAGTACACGTACATCGAAGGCTGGTTCTTCTGCAATATCCAGACGGGTACAATCTGCCCCTTCTGCCTGCAAACGTAAAAGATGATAGGCCGCATAAAGCAAGCCCTGTTCAGTAGTAGAGCCAAGCACTATCTTTTCATCGGAAGTACGTATGGTGTACCCTTCCTTCCCCAGCTTACGATGAGCTTCATCAGCAAACAGTTGTAGTTCAACCGCCTTTCCACGCCATAAAGAAGCCAGTTCCTCACGAGCTATGGCAATGGTAGGAGAAGAAATTGAACAACAGACAGACGCCTGTCGCAACCAGAGTTTACTTCCATCTTCCGCAAATAAGGTCAGTCCGAAAGACAAAAGACATATACCCAACAAGTACTTTTTATTCATCCGCACTTCCTTTTATGGTCTGAATCTTACCCTCTTCATCGTATTCCAATTCAACCACTTTTAAACTGCGAAGCCAGGTCTTTCCACCTGAAGGAACACAATCATGATGGAAAAGATACCACTTTCCTTTATATTCTGCAATAGAGTGATGGGTAGTCCATCCTACTACCGGAGTCAGAATTACTCCCTGATATGTAAACGGTCCATAAGGATTGTCGCCTACCGCATAACACAACAGATGGGTATCGCCCGTAGAATAAGAGAAATAATATTTACCTTTATATTTATGCATCCACGAAGCCTCAAAGAAACGATGCGGATCGCCTGCAAACAAAGGTTTGCCATCTTCTCCCAATACGATGACCGGACGGGGTTCTTCTGCAAATTCCAACATATTATCCGATAATTTTACCACACGACTGGGCAAAGCCGGTTCATTATCAGCCGGGAGACATGGACTTTCAATGGCTTTGTTATCACGGTAACGCTGCAACTGTCCTCCCCAGATTCCGCCAAAATACATGTAGTAGCTTCCGTCATCATCGCGGAAAACTGCCGCATCAATACTGTAGCTTCCACGAATCGGATCGGGCTGAGGAATAAACGGACCTTCAGGTTTATCGCTAATGGCTACCCCCATACGGAAAATATCATTCCGGTCTTTCAACGGAAAATACAAGTAATATTTTCCATCCTTGCAGGCAATGTCACAGTCCCACAGCTGGCGTCCGGCCCAAGGTATATCAGCAACCTTCAAAGCCACTCCATGATCGACGATTTCACCATGCATCACGTCATCCGTCGACAGTACATGGTAATCATTCATATCAAAATGGTCACCGTTGTCATTTTCAGGAATACCTGATTCACGGTCGTGTGAAGGATAAATATACAAACGTCCGTTAAATACATGTACTGACGGATCTGCCATATAGTCGGCAGGAAACAAATATCTTTCTTCCTTTTTCATTTTTATATTGATTTATGAGACTCTTACTGAAAGCGTCTCCTGTTAAACGTTATTTCTGTGCAATAGCTGTCGTATCCGACTGCTCATCCATCATTTTCTGTATAAATTCCTTAGGTTGATAGTTCCGGTCAAAAAGCAACGGATAGTCTCTTCTTCCACGAATCGGGAAATCATTCTTCCACGAATCACTATCTGTAACTCCCCATGCCGTTACACGCGTCACAATATCGGCATGTTTTTCAAAAAGCTGGAAGAACTGCTGCATTCTTTTATTCCATGCCTGGCTGACAGAATCAGGGAGTTCCTGCGGATAAGGATTCAATGTTTTCTTAAACGCAACCGTATCCGAGATGTTGGCGCTGCGAAGTGCAGTAGGCAGCGCACTCATATCCCATTCTGTAATCATCACCTTGACACCAGCTGAAGCAAAAGCAAGCATACTTTCTTCAAATTTCTGGATGTCGGGGTAATCCATTCCCATGTGTCCTTGCATGCCCACAGCATCAATACGCAATCCTTTTTCCTTCAATGAACGGACAAGCTTCACAACTCCTTCCCGACGCCCCTGCACGTCCATACCATAATCATTATAATAAAGTTCGGCATCCGGGTCAGCCTCGTGCGCATACTGGAAGGCCAGTGGAATAAACTCTTCTCCCAAGATTTCATAAAATTTACTTTTGCGATAGGAGCCATCTTCCACAATAGCTTCATTCACCACATCCCAGCCTTTTACTTTTCCTTTGTATCGTCCTACAACGGTCTGAATATGCGTTTTCATACGCTGTTTCAACTTTTCAGGAGAAACATTCTGACCTTTTTCATCTACGCAGAACCAGTCCGGAAGCTGAGAATGCCACACCAAGCAATGTCCTATCACCGTCATGCCATTGTCAATTCCGAACTGCACAAAGCGGTCGGCATCCTCAAAATGAAATTCTCCTTCTTTAGGCTGAATCTCCTCACACTTCATACAGTTTTCCGCTACAATGGAATTGAAATGCTGTTTCACAATCTTCACAGCTGAAGTATCAGCACCAGACGACTGATGTACATTCAGCGCTACTCCCATTAAAAACTTGTCTCCTACAACCTCTTTCAAAGATTTCTCTGATACAACCGTATCAGAAACCTTACTCCCGCATCCCATAATAAACAGGCTGCACAGCATCCATGATGCAATGTGTTTGTTCTTCATATATTCTTTCCTTGATTAATAGTCACTTTTACTTCTTCGAGCAGTTAATTCTGCCTGCATTTTCTCATTGTATTCTTTACTGATAGGATAGAAACATAATGCCACCACACCGACAAAAAAGAATGCGGCTGGAATCAGACTTGATGAAAGAATGATGCCATGAACGGCTGTATCACTTTGAGCTATATCCGCTCCAGAAACATAACCAAATCCCGACAGCAAGAAGCCCAATACAGCTCCTCCAATACCTAATCCGGCTTTCAGGGCAAACACCACTCCCGAAAAGATAAATCCCGTAGCACGACGGTAATTGATATATTCCGAATGGTCGGCCACATCGGCAATCATAGCCCAAAGCAAAGGAACCGTTGGTGCATAGGCCAAGCTCTTCAAGAAGTTCAATACGAACATCATTTCAATATCGTATTTTGAAGGGAAATAGAACAAAGCCGTGAAAATAGCCGTCAGCGCAAGACATACGATAAACGTACGCTTCTTGCCATATTTGTTGGCTAAAAATTCTGACAAACAAATTACGCCGAAAAACTGAACCAAAGCTCCCACCATATTAAATACGCCAAAGCCCACTTCGTATGCTTTGTCCGGAGAAGTTACAATCAACCCGAAAGCATCAAGTATATGATACCCGACTGAAGTTCCACCGTCAGTGGCTACCAACCCGATATTATCCAGGAAAGTAAACAAAGCTGCCTTATCCACATAGTTTTCAAAATAATAGTTCATGGCACTTCCCCACATAGCCAGTGTGATGAACACAAAAAGAGTCAAGACAAACATGGCACGCCAGGGCACACTGCTTAATACATCTTTTATATCCTGACGGGTATCATTTTTCTGATTGGCAGGCGGAGTAATACGTTCTTTTGCCGAGAAAAATACAATCACCAAAAACAAGAAACCTACGGCAGCAAACAAGGATATGGTACAGAGCCAGCCATGTGCCTTGTCACTACCTTCCGAAAACTTGCTGACCAACGGTAAGGTAAGCCCTTGTACCACAAACTGTGCAATCGTAGAAAAGACGAAACGCACAGAGGTAATACTGGTACGTTCTTTAATATCTGACGACATAACTCCTCCCAATGAAGAATAAGGTGTATTATTAAAAGAATACATCGTCATCAGCAAGGTGTATGAAATTGTAGCATACAAAGCTACCAGTCCTTTTTCTTCAATACCCGGATTGTAAAAGGCCAGTACATAGAACACCATGAAAGGAAGTGCTGTCCATAATACCCATGGACGATATTTTCCCCATTTCGTCTGAGTCCGGTCAGACAAAATACCGACAGTGGGATCTACAAACGCATCCACAATACGTGCTACCAACATGACGGTTCCTGCAATTGCTCCTTCCAGCCCAAACACATCCGTATAGAATTTGGTCTGGTAAATCATCATCATCTGGAATACCAGATTTGCGGAACAGTCTCCTAATCCATAGCCCACCTTTTCGGCCATGGATACTTTCTGATTCTGAATCTTACTCATATCTGTTTATTATTTTTCATTCTGTATTACTGCTTCCACCAGACGGGTAGCTGCTGTTTTTTTATCCAAAGGGTGAATGTCATTCCATTCTCCCGTATCACTATTCTTTATCAGTGTAACGTGTGCATTCTCACGGGCTGTTTTCGCCTGCTGTTTTCTCAACTCAGCCCATGCTGCTCTCCCCGGATCATCCGGTGCCAGGAAATCAGCTAATTCAATGATATAGAAAGGAAGAGTTTCATCTTTGAAAAGTGTTCTCCAGTCGGCTATCAATGCACTGAGCAAAGACGAATATTCGCTCCAACGGCCCACATTTGACTCTCCTTGGTACCACACCACTCCTTTGAACGTATAATGACGTAATGGATAAATCATCCCATTATACAAGCCAACAGGAGTGTAATGAAAGGCTGTAGAAGAAGGAGAAGGGGGCATCACCGTACCTATTTTGTGCTTCCATCCCCCTTCCAGATTTACTTCTTTCCCGTCACAAATCAACTTATAAGGCTTTTCCTTTACAAAAGAAGGACGTCCTCCATAACTAAACAACCGTACAGTAAGTTGATTTTTTCCCTTCTTCAGCAACTTGGAAGGTACTTTATAAATACGAGGAGGATACTGATAGGAAACAGTGCCGACGAAATGTCCGTTTACAAACACAGAGTCTGCATCCACAATGCACCCTAAGCGTAAAACGGCTTCTTTTCCACTCCAGTCCTCTGGTACAAAAAAGTCCTTCCTGAACCAATGAACTCCGTTCAAAGGACGGCCATTACGAATGGCCCAGTTATCTGAAAACATATCTACCTTTTCCCAATCCGAATCATCATAATCCTCCGCATACCAAGGTGTCACACCATGAAGTCCTGCATCAGACTTATACAATACTTTATTCCATGCCTGTTGATGCAGCCTTTCAGTTTCTGTTATCCGAGAAACTAATTCTGTATCCTCATACAAGGCCTTCTGATGTACATACTCCGGAAAGTTTTGCAATCCTTTTTCACTAACCCAAGCTTCCACCGGAGTACCTCCCCAACTTGCATTAATAATACCTACCGGCACATTAGTCTTTTCTTCCAGCAACCGGGAAAAGAAATAACATATCGCAGAAAAATCTTTTACATTTTCGGTCGTCATCGGACGCCAGGTTACAGGACGAATATCTTCTTTCTGTTGAGAAAAATCATACGAATAAGGAACTTTCACATATCGAACAGAGGTATTTTCATATCCTTCTATCTCGTCTGCATATTTATCCATCACTCGATTAACCGGAAGTTCCATATTAGACTGACCTGAACATAAAAAGACATCTCCTACGAGAATATCATTTAAAACAATGTCGTTAATTGTCATAGAGTAAGGTCCTCCGGCTTTCATGGCAGGCAGTGTTACAGCCCATTTCCCATTCTCATCCGCCGTTACCTTATATTGTTTCTTTTGAAACTTTACACAAACCTTCTCAGACGGATCAGCCTTACCCCATATTGTTAACGGAGCATTTCGCTGCAACACCATACCGTCTGATACCAGCACAGGTAAAACCACCTTTGCAAAAGCTCCAAAATCACAAGAAGCAAGCAAGGCTAAGCCTAATAAAAAACGTTTAATAATAAAATGTGTTTTCATATACTTTTCATTGTATTTTTCACTGTAACAAAAATACGGAAAGGTTATTAATACGTATGTCCGACAGGATACCAAGCTTACATCTATGGTTACATTTCATTTTCTATTGTAACAAAAAGCATATGTATATGTTACACCATCTCTACAATAAGGGTATTAACGTCCACATACACTGCTTATTTTAAGCACCGCCCTATACCAGAAACTCTATAAAATATCTATTTAATTCCTTTACTTTTCATTGAGAAATGAAAAAAAAGAATTTACTTTGCATCACTAACAATACGTACATTTCAACAAACTTATCCATTAGGGAAATAACCAAGTGTAAACTTATGATACAGATAATGAAAAACAAAACCTTTATTTTAATCATCTTTCTGTGTTTTCTACCTCTTTTTTGTAAAGGACAGTTTTGTAAGTTATATTCAACTCATGGAGATATATCCAGCAGTATGATTAGTCATATATACCAAGACGCTAAGGGTTACATCTGGGTTGCAACAGAAAATGGATTAAATAAATATGATGGAGCTAAATTTACCAACTATAAGAACCAATTCAATGATTCCACCTCACTGCTTGGGAATCATGTATACAGAACTTTTCAAGACGCCAAAGGACATCTATACATACTTTCCACCAAAGGATTACAAATGTATGAATATAAATCCGACTCTTTCAAGACTATCAAAAAATCCAATTCATCATACAACAATAAAAGTATCGCACAACTCAGCGATGGCAGTATCTTAATTGGTACAAGTGGATATGGTATCAAAAAACTCACTTTTGACCATAAAGGAAATATTCAAATTGAGAATTGGAATCCATCTTTAATTGGACATACAATCAATGATATCATGGAAGACCGTAAGGGGAATATATGGATTTGCACGGAATATCATGGTATGATCAGAATTGATAAAAACAAAAAGATTCATCATTATACTCTTGGAAAACTCTATGGAAATCAATTTATCAATTGTTGTACAGAAGACTCAAATGGTAATATATATGCAGGAACCAGCGGACGAGGAGTTTTTATATACAATCAGGCGGATAATACCTTTCATCAAATATTTCATTCCAATTTCCCCATTAAAGTTCTTAAACAAAATGACAATCTCATGCTGATTGGCATTGATGGAGAAGGAATTGTAGCTTATGACATTTCAAAAAAATCCATAGCCAACACGGATTTTTACATAGACAACATAAACATCAAGAAAAGCAAAGTACATTCTTTGCTGACAGACAGCAGCAATAATCTTTGGATTGGTATCTACCAGAAAGGAGTAGCATTTATTCCTTCACAAGCGAATATGTTTAACTACATCGGAAACTTCTCATCTATCCGAAATTACATAGGAAGTAATTGTATTACAGCTTTGTGCGAAACCACAGATAAGGGTAAACTAATTGTAGGTACAGACAATGATGGTATTTATTTATTAGACAAAAACTACAACTTTATCCAACATCTAACTCAAGATAAAAACCCGGATGTTCCTCCTACCGTCATGTGCCTTTTTGAAGACTCCAATAAAAAGGTATGGATAGGTTCATACCTTAGTGGAATATCTGTATTCGATTCGCAAACAAACAAACTTTCAAAAACTTCACTGCGAAATAATGAAGGGAATGAAATAACAAAAGTATATAGATTCGTAGAAGACCCTCATAAAAGATTGTGGATAGGCACAATGGGAACAGGGCTTTATTATGTAGATTTACCAGCTTCATCGGCTTCTTATAGTGACCTGAAAGTACATCAGGCTCTATCAGAGAAAGAAATCAATCAATGGATTAATACTTTATTGTATATTCCAAACGGACGATTGTATATAGGTACTTATGATGGTATTAAATGCATAGATACTGAGAAGCTCAAAGTCGTAGGTAAGGAAAAAGTGCTCATAGGCTTAAGTATAAATACCATTGCACAAGGGCCAGACGACCATATATGGGCAGGAACCCCGGAAGGAATCTATGTAATGGATTATAATTTGAATATAATTGAGAAATTTACAACTCACAATGGACTCCCCAATAATCTGATCTCATCAATCATTGTGGATAAAAACAAGGATATATGGGTAAGTACAAGTCAGGGAATTGCCAAATATAATTCACATAACAAATCGTTTATTCCTTTCTTTGCATCAGACGGATTATACAATAATGAATTTTCAAGAAATGCCTATTGCATATCTCCCGACGGAAAAATTCTGTTTGGGGGAACCAATGGCATTGTCTTTTTTAACCCGAATGACATCGAAACACAGAAGTTTCAAAGCAATATAAGAATTACCGGTTTCTATCTGCATGATAAAGCTGTCAACGAAATGACCCAATCTGGAAGTTATCATGTGATAGATAATGATATATTTCATACCCAAGAAATCAATCTGTCCCACTATGACAATTCGTTTTATATAGAATTTGCTACAGACAATTTCATTTCCCCACAGAACTATTTATATTCCATGAATAATGGAACATGGAACTCTTTGCCCAAAGGAAGCTCCCGTGTTTCCTTCAGTAATCTTCCTGTAGGAAAATACGAATTTAAAGTAAAAGCAATCAATGGCACTTCTGAATCTAAAATAAAGACAATAGTCATTAATATACATCCTGCATGGTACAACTCCGGTCTGGCATGGGTTATCTATATCTTAATCATCATTAGTATAATAGCCATCTTCATACATCAGGCTAAAGAAAAATACAGAGTAAGACAGGAGATGCTAAAACACAAACATCTGGAAGAGATTAATGAAAGTAAATTACAGTTCTTCATTAATATTTCTCATGAAATCAGAACTCCGATGTCTTTAATCATCAGTCCATTACAGAAATTAATCTCTACAGATAATGACAGCGAAAGACAAAAAAGCTATTCATTGATAGAACGTAATGCGCAAAGAATTCTAAACCTGATCAACCAATTAATGGACATCAGAAAGATAGATAAGAACCAAATGAAGCTAAGTTTCACAGAAGTGGATTTAATCAGCTTTATCAATGACATAAAAAATACATTTGCATATCAAGCAGCTGCTAAAGGAGCTAAATTAAACATTATAACCCAAATGGAGAGCCTGAAAGTTTGGCTGGATCCTAATAACTTTGACAAAGTAATCTTTAATTTACTCTCAAACTCCTTCAAACATATCCAGAATGAAGGAGAAATCAACATATATATCAACTCCGTCAATAACTCTTCAAATGTTTATCCATTGAATAACTATGCAGAAATCATTATTGAAGACAATGGAACCGGCATAAAGGAAAGTGAGATGGAACGTATTTTTGAAAGATTCTATCAGATAAGCGATGACCGGTCACGAAGCAAAGGAACCGGAATCGGGCTTCATCTATCTATGTCGCTCATAAAGATGCATCATGGTACTATCACGGTCAAGAACAATGAAAACAAGTCCGGATGTAGTTTTACCATCCATATTCCATTGGGATGTAGCCATCTGTCAACCGAAGAGCTTTATCAGAATAGTAATAAGAATATTTCAGAGCAACCATCCATTGAAGATCAGCCTCTGCAACATATTCCGGCTTCTATTGAAGAAAACGAAAATAGCGAAGACGGCACTAAAAAAGTAATCAGGAAAAAGCATTCTATATTAATTGTAGAAGATGAAGATGAGATACGAAATTATCTGCTCACTGAATTAGGAAGTCATTTCCGTGTGTTAAGTTGTAGCAACGGGAAGGAAGCACTCGACCTTATTATGCACCACATGCCTGATTTGGTTCTAAGTGACATCATGATGCCAGAAGTGAACGGCATCACGTTGCTTCGTAAATTAAAGCAGAATATCAAAACCAATCATATCCCGGTAATCCTTCTTACCGCCAAAAACAGTGAAAAGGATTATATCGAAGGACTTTCCCTAGGAGCAGACGCCTATATAGCCAAACCTTTCAACCTGGATATTTTAATAACAACTATTGAAAACCTGATTAAAAACAGAGAAATATTACGCAATAACTTTAGCGGAAAACAAGAACAAAACGACAATATTGAAGTGGCACAACCTCAGTCTGCAGATGAAAAGCTGATGCAAAAGGTTCTAAAAGTAATCAATAAGAACCTGAATAATCCAGATTTAAATGCAGAAATGATTGCAGCCGAAGTGGGTATAAGTCGTGTACACCTATACAGAAAACTAAAAGAACTGACCAACCAGTCTACCCGGGATTTTATCAGGAATATCAGACTGAAACAAGCTGAAATCCTGCTGAAATCTGAGAAGAATTACAGTATGTCTGAAATAGCCCAACTGGTAGGTTTCAACAATACAACTTACTTCTCCAATGCATTCAAAGAATTGTACGGAGTATCCCCCAGTAAATATACGGAACGCTGTAAAGAAAAAGAAGAGGAGAAGAAAGATGAATAAAAAGAGAGGAGATAGACGGGGTTGACCGAGTCTATCTCCTCTCTTCGTATAATACCCTATTACTTACTCTTTTTCAAAAGTTCAAGCATGGTAAGGGCATATCTCTTGCCAAGTTCTCTATAGCCAGCTGCACTAAAATGCAATCGATCGGATACGGCCTCACATCCTTCAGAAGAAACCACATGTACTACAGGAATCGTTTCAGGTAATTTCTGAATCACCGGATTCATCGATGCACAAGCTCCCCCTTGCCCTTCAGAAACAAGCTCACCAACTAAAAGAGGCAATGAGTTAGGCTGCAAACCAAGGTCTGAAAGAATATTATCGTATACTTTTTTTACCTTCATCGGCCAATCCGGATCTCCGGTATTGGATTCTCCTTGATGAAGAAGTATACCTTTTATAACTCCACACCGAGAAGCTTGTTTAGCAAGCTCGATTAATCTTGCATAAGGATTTCCATCATACTCAGCGACCATATTTTTTAACCAATCTGGAGATCCGGCCACATACGAAGCATAATTATCCTTATCAAATAATTCTATTCTACATCCTCCCACAGCCACATTAATAACACCTATTTCTACATCAGCTGGAAGGCTATCTGCCAATGTTCGTCCAAAATAGTCTGCTGGAGTTAAACCCGTTCCACATCTTGCCAAAGGAGGAACAGCAGTGTACCACTTACCTTTTTCCCGTCCTAAATCCGGGCAATCTACAGCTTGAAGCACCTTGAAACGCGGAGTTACATTCACCGTATCACACGCTTCTATTTTTGCATTTCCCTCCATATTCGACTGTCCTAAACAAAGATAGATATGAAACTTCTCATTCACCTTCTCGGTTCCAGTCTGAGCCTGTGCAGAAACAGGTCCCAAAGACAAAGCCATCAATGATGTCAATGTCACAAACATTCTTTTCACTTCCATTAGTTCAAAATTTATATTCAACAGTTATCTCTATTTATTTTTATCAAAAAGCTATTTTTAACTCCTCACCCTTATAGACTACAGACTTTTCTGTTACGTTCGATTTTCCATCTGAGGACAAGGCTATTTTTACAATCTTAAGGTTCCGCACCGGTTCCATCCCCTCATACTGACCACTCCGTTTACCAATAATCAAAATGGAATGCGCATCATCCCAAAACAGACGAATGCAAGAATATCCTCCTTTTTGATAGTTGTAGTCTGTACCTTCATCCTCATACAATTGATAGGTTCCATCTGTTCCTGCATAAACACGTATCTCCAAATCTGATTTCAAGGCTTTCTGCGCATTTTCTGCATATCCTGATGACAAAGGCAAGACAGTGCCAGCCTTGACAAATACAGGAATGTAGTCCGGAGAGACTGAAGTCTGAACCCAACCCGTTGACATATACTGGTTGTCATGGAAATCATACCATCCACCCTGAACGGCAGGCAGGTATGTCTTCCACACGACAGGTCCCTCTTCCACGATAGGAGAAACCAGCAGAAACCGACCAAACATATATTGATATTTCAAAGATAAAGCTTGAGTATCCTGAGGGAAATCCATCATCAGAGGACGTAACATCGTACCATTTCCCAATGAGACCCATGCTGCTTCAGAATAGATATATGGTAAAAGGCGGTAACGCAGCTCCAATGATTTACGAGCCATATCCGTCACTTTATCTCCATAATTCCAAAACTCAGTATTAGTCATATACCCATGTACACGCATCAAAGGTAAAAAGACAGAAGTCTGAAGCCATCTGGAAAAACGCTCATGAAAATGTGCATCTGTATACTGTGCATCGCCCGGACGAAAGAATCCTCCAGCATCATAAGTCCACCAAGGCAGACCACAAACAGAAATACCCAGTCCTGCAACAATCTGACGACGAAATGTATCCCAGTCATTCCCGACATCTCCTGACCAAGTAGCAACCCCATATCGCTGAATGCCAGGAAATCCGCTACGGGTAAGCAGAATAGTCCGAGAAATAGAATCACGTTGTTTTCCCTCATCAGTGGAAAGACCTCGTAAACCTTCATATATCGTTTTGTTGACCACAAGTGGATACACATTCCGGAACACTTCTCCGGGGAAAGTGGAATGGTTTACCCTACGTCCTACCAAATCGTCATTTTCCGGCTCCGTTGCATCCAGCCACCAAGCATCTATTCCTATCGGAAGCACCAGACTATCCCGAAAGTTTTTCCAATAAAAAGAAGCAGCTTCCGGATTAAAAAAATCAACCCAAGGAGTACCTGGTATGTAATAGGACTTATCAGCTAAACGTTTTCCTAACACAGAATTCTGGTCCACTTTCGACCAAACCGACAACATCAATCTCATGCCCATCCGGTGAAGACTGTCGGTCATTTCCCGAGGTGCAGGATAATCTATCTCGTCAAAACGCATGGCATTCCATCCATATTTTCCCCAGTACTGCCAGTCCTGTACCATCAAGTCAACCGGCAATTTTTTTCTTCGAAATTCGGAAGCCGTTTCCAGAATTTCTTTTTGAGAATGAAAACGTTCCCGGCAATGAATGTATCCCAAAGCCCACGCTGGCAACATAGGGACTTCTCCTGTCGCTTCCCGATAAGAAGCAATCACTTCATCGGCTGTTCCTGCAAAGAAAGTATAATCTATTCCATTCGATACCGGAGAGCGAAAAGTAGTAGTTTCATCTACTTTTCTAAAATACACTTTAGGTGCATCCTCTTTAGTCAATTCAGCCCTTAAATTATGCTCTCCCGCTTTTAAATCTACCAATATGGAAACTGTAGGTGGCAACCAGAGATTATTCATGTCGACTACCGTATGCCCATCAATTGCCAGATTATGTCTACGCGCCATTAAACTTCCCACATCCAGCATCAAAGCATACTGTCCGTCTGATTCTACTTTCAACTTACCCACAAATACATTACTTTCACGCACTTCCTCCTTCCCCCCTTCAGTAGAAGTCACATTCACGGTTACTTTATTTCCTCCCAACCCCGTTTTCTGAAGTGCAACTACCGAAGAAGCAGGATTAAAATCTGTCAAACCATAATTATTCCACAAAAGTCCGTATCCTTTATTCGACATCACAAAAGGAATGGCTATCTGTGTATTAACCTGGGTCAGTCTTCTGGTTAAACCACGCACATTCAAATAACCATCCTGAAACTGTCCTAACCCGTAAAGACACTCATCAAACGGAGAATGAAAAGTCTGCGTAGAAACATACGTTTTTTCTCCTTGCACTGAAGAAGACTCTATCAGACTCGCCTCCTCTCCTACAATTTCCTTGCCACCAGAAGAAAGGAACGAAATCCGTCCGTCAGATACAGAAAACCTGACATTCAAATTCTTTAAAGACAAAATATAACTATCCTTCTCCTTTTTCAGTACATAATCAGGAACCTTCTTTGGAAGATATACTAATTCTGGAACTTCATGAGCTATGCCCATGCTTCGAATCACTCTTACAGCGTTGTTGGTCAGCGGACGAAGTTTCAACAGAGTGTCTGCTAATCGAAAAGTTACCTGCTCAGTCTCCTGCTTTTCCAACGTCCATTCCTGCAACTCATTAGTAGACGAGAGGCCGGGATCATTCCCGGCCAAACATTCTCCTCTCCACCCTACACAAGTGAAAACGGATAATAAAAATAAATTAACCCTGTTCATAGCATACGCAATATCATCAGTAATTCAGCTTCCAATAATCAAAATAAGCCAAATCTTTCGGAGCCTTTCCCTTAAAAATAAAATACAAGTCGTGTACACCTGTTACCTGTGGAATCTGTTCTTCCATTATCCGCCAACGATCACTTCCCCCAGTTCGTGGTACTTTAATCTTAGCTAACACCTGTCCGTCCAGCCCGTCAAGACGTACTTCCATAGTAATTTCCGCATTGTGAGTGGTAGACAAACGAGCAGAAAAACGAGAAGGAGCTTTCTCACCGAAATCAACAGCCCGTACTTTCGTATAAGCTCCATCTGCTAAGGCTGTAATAAAGACTCCTACCTGAGGATTATAAGCGCTCTTCATCTTTTCTGACCATGCCATTGTTTCCGCTTCCACCTTCTGGTACGGACAAAGAGGTTTTAAACTCTTCGTAACACCCTCTTTCACCATCTTCATGCAAGGAATTTTTCCATCAGACTGGAAATCAAGTTCCCTAACACACACAGAACGAGTAAAGCCACTTCCACCAGGAAGAGAAGCATCGTGATAAAACAAATAAGTTTTTCCTCTGAAATCGGCAATTCCAGGATGATTGGTGAAACTTCCTCCTTCTGTAGCCATCAAAGTACCTCCATACTTCCACGGGCCTTCTGGACTTTCAGCTGTAGCATACGCTAAATGTTCAGGAACCGGTCCTCCAGCATAAAAGAGGTAATACATTCCCTTACGTTTATACAGCCACGGAGCCTCTTCATACAAAGTAGGACGTTGTGGATCTCCCTCCCTGCGTCCAAAAGCTTCCGGCTTCATCGGTACCGCATGTATCTCCCCTTTATAAGATATCATATCCTTATTCAGCTTCACATAATAGCAGTTCGGATTTCCCCAATAAAGATACAATCGGCAAATCAAAACGTGAACAATCGAAAATCAAAATGTGAATCTTGACACTTTTTAAACAAAATCAAAATGTGAATTTAGTCACATAAAAAGGAAGAAATCAGCAAGATGTTTTCTTCCTTTTTTCGCATAAAAAAAGGAGCAATAACAACTCTTTGTTACGCTCCTTTCAGCAAAATAAGATTCCTTTCGAAATCCCATTCACAAATATAAATTATCTCTGTTTATCAGCAAAATAAAAGTCGGAAATACTTTGTAAAACCAAGTATTTTTACTATCTTTATGTCAGCAAAATAAGATTCACACATGTTTCACTGTAGCTTTTATGTCCTCTAAAAGCTCTAAAATCTACAGCTATGAGAGATTCAAATCCTGACAAATCTCTAAATCTGGATTATAATGAATCTACATTTAGAGACTTTCTGAAAAATCCCTTTCAGAACCTTATTATCGACTTGTCACGAGCAAATCTGATTGAAGCTATAGAAGCTTTAATTCAGGTGAGAAACAACTTGTCTCCTTCTTATGGAAAGCATTATTCCTGTCTGAAACACCATTTAAAAGGTATTCAAATGGAGTTTAAATGTGAATTGTTTCCTTATCACATTACAGATGTATTCTGGTCTAATTTTATTCCTTATTTGCTTTCTAAGGGACTTTCTCTTGCAACCATTAAAACAGTATGCTCGCAGCTAAAAACTGCAGTTGGATGGGCTGCAAAACATCGAGCGAAGGTGTCTGATAGTTATGACGTGCTGAAAATTCCTCCTTATTGCCATGAACAAGTAGCTTTGACGATGGATGAAGTAAGTCATATATATCATTTCGATGTCTATTCAATACCAAAAAGAAAACAGCATATTAGAAAGATTGAACGTGTAAAAGATATGTTTGTTCTTTCCTGTAATCTCGGACAAAGGTTTTCTGATATGGTAAGAATTGATAAAAGCTGTTTTGACCGGAATATATTTACCATTCTACAGCAAAAAACAGGAACATCTGTACGGGTTGACATTGAAAGAATGTCATTAGACCGTAATACAACTTATTCCATCCTCGAAAAGTATGATTATCAGTCACCATTGACAACTGACATTTCATGCTACGATAAATATTTGAAAATGCTTTTGCAATACATCGGTAAAGAGTTCTCAGTGAAGGTAAAAAGAGAAACAAAAATAAACGGACACATTAAAGTAGATTTTTATCCTAAGTGGAAGCTTATCTGTTCGCATACAGGAAGAAGGACTTTTATTACCAATAACGTAATGAGAGGTTATAATTCCATGGAGATAATGAGAGCAAGCGGGCATAAATCATACAGCAGTTTTGAGAAGTATCTTTGCTATTTTAATGACTAAACAAAAAGTGGACTACAACTTAATGTAGCCCACTTTAAAAACCTATTGAAAACCTATTGAAAAACCTTTAAATCTTCTTCACAGCCTGCATGTACTTCCAGATCTTACCTTGTGCGGCATCTTCATCCTGGAAGAAGAATTTGTATGCAGCCTTCAGAATCATATCGTCTTCAAAAAGCTGGCACATGTCAGAGTAGAACGCATTGAACGCTACATACTTGTCCCAGATTGTTGTTCCTGAAGGGAACGACATACCTTTTGTTGCGGATTCGATGTCGTCCTTTGTCCAGTGTGCACCTGTACGACGGTCTCCTGACTTGCTGAGGTAAGTGATACTAGCTACATCGTACATTGCAAAATCTTCGTTGTAATGAGGACCGTAGAAAAGCTCATGCTGTTCGCGCATGAATTTCCAGTATCCTTCTTTTGAAAGCTCCCCGTTCTGCGCCATTTTCATGTACTTTGCCGCCATGCACGCAGAAGTCCACATCTTTTGCTCGTTTACCATGCCCGCGGCCTTGGCTTCTTCGAGCATACTGTCATAACTGTATTCTTTCATATTATTCTTCTTCTTTTGTTTCTTCTACTTCGGGTTTCTCGTTTGATACAGCAAACTGAGATTTCCCTTCTGATAAGTTTTTCTTAATATCTTCCATCTCTTCCTGCATACGCTGCATTCTGCGGAACATCTGATATGTCATGCAGAATGTGTAGTCAAAGTTAGGAAGACTCTGTGCTATCTCGCAATTAGCGCAGTCACCTGGACACGCTTCATTTACTTTCTGTATCATTTCTTTGACATCTTACTGATTAACATTCCACCTTTCACAGACATAAGGGATTTAATTCCTCCCTCCTTAATCATGGTGAAAAGCTGGGCTATTTCACTCTTGTTTTTCCGGACAATAGGAGCCACAGAAACAATCTGTCTGCCCGTTAGAATTCTTTCGTTCGAAATTTCCTTCAGGATGTCCTGAACTTGTGCTTTCTGCTCTTCTGAGTCAAAATCAAGCACGATAAAAACTTTTCCTAGTGCCATAATTATTTTATTTCATCAAAATTAATTGGTTCTTTCTTCTCCTGCGGTGCAGGTTCCTGAGTATGTTCTTCTACTTTCTTCCCGGTAAATACCCCAGCCAGGAATGTTCCAAGTCCAAGAACGACTTCAACAGCTTTTGGATGTGTCTCTGCATAGTTTCCGATTTTTTCTGCGATGGAGATGTACTTGTCTACGCCAGTCTTTTCCGGCTCTATTACAGTAGGAATCCCCATATTTTTTGCGAATATGTCAGCAAACTCATCCGCTTGTCTGGCTGCTTCCATCGGTTCCAGGCACTTGTCTTCAATCAGATAAGCAAGCATTGAGTTAAATGCTTCTGACCTTGTCTTGAAGTTCATTTCCGGTTGTTTTTTCTTTTGAAATAGTCCCATATTCGTTTTAAGTAAGAAGGGGTAGACAAAGCTACCCCTCGAAACAACTTATGAAAGCATCAGCAGCGGTCGTTTCCACAAGTCTCAGTCACGGTGACTTCGTTAGTCGAAGGCGTGAAGGTCTGAGTCTGAGCAAACACGCGGCTAGGAGAACCGCAGCATGAGGATCGGTTAGTACCGCATCTTGAATAACCGTTGTTAATCGGGTTGTAGAACACGGTGTTGTTCAGCTGACCGAACTGAATCTGGTTGCTTTCCTTCATGTCGTTGACTCCTACTACCAGGCCGGCAAATGTCTGAGCAGCCCCATACATCTGACTGTTGAGAGTCTGAACCTGCGGAGTGATGCAGTTGATACGTCCGTCCAAGTTAGCAAGGCCAGTGGCAAATGCAACCTTTTCAGAACAGTTACGTGACCAGATGTTGGCCACAAACGCGATTACTACTACGGCGGCAATAACCCAGAGAGCAGTGTTAGTACCCCATCTTTCCCCGTTGCGGTGAGAAAGTTCCTGCAATGCTGCAGCGTCTTGTAATTCCATTCCCATAATTGTTTTGATATTAAATTAATACTATTGTGAAAAACACGCAGCAAAGATATGAGGTACATTATTGAATCACTAAGAGTTACTTTCGAGCAACTTGTGAATCTTTTGCGACATAATTGCTATTAATCGATTATTCTTCTTTCGCACGTCGTATCCTGTAATCAGGTTACGTACACTCGATGGTGTGTGATGTATGTATTCTGCTATTTGAACCGGATAGATTCCGCTTTCTGTTAGGATGTTTACAAGAATACTTCTTGCATCTACCACTGCTGCGGATCTGGAATGTGATACGATTAGCGATTCTGGTATTTCTGTTTCTTTTGCTACAAGCTGTAATACCGTGTTGAATAGTTGTGTTTTGCACATAATATTAATTTTATTGTGAAGGTGGGGTATTCCCACCTTCTGTTAATACTAATTTTTGTTTATTGAAAGTTACCGAATTATTCTACAACAAATGAAAGTTTTGCTGCTAACTGGCTGGCGATATAACTTGCAACTCTTTGATAGCCTAAATCCGTTAGGTGCAATTTATCTATGTTGTTTAGATAATTAGGTGTGAAAACTGACACTCCTATTTCAGATAAATCAATATGTGTACACCCATATCTGTATGCAATTTTAGGAATAGTAATACGTGTTCCTTCTAAATTAATACTCTGTACATGTGGATATGAACATAATATTATTTGTAACTTATTATTTGACTTAATTAGTTCTTCGATAAGTTTGCAGTAATATGCGGTATATCCTGCTGTATTATCTAATGGATATTTTTCTACATCCCCTCCATCATCTATATGCTCATCAGTTAATCCTCCATTAATACCCATTAATATTATGACTACATCATAATTTGTATAAGTATATTTAGAAAACTCGCCATTATACCAGGATTTTGCTTTATATCCACATTTCCCTGCATTTGTAATATTTAAATTATTGAGTATCTTACTTAAATAGAATGGATAATTAGTATGTTTTACATTCATAACAGCACCATCTTCAATTTTACCATGGTCACCCTCTGTTAAAGAATCGCCAATACATAGTATTCTTAAATTACTCAACAACAAAAAAGGATTGTACAGAGATTGAATATTAGACAACCTGATTAAGTTTGACTTAACTGAATCAATAAGAATTTGTTTGACTCTATAATGCCAACTATATAATATACAACCTGCATCCGTACTCCGATTCTGCCATTTGTATTTTTTTGTTTGAGATGGAATTTCTACATATTTATTACTGCCAAACGGAACAGCAGAAATAAAATCATTATTCTCGTCAAAAAATACTATTGGTGGTATAGCTCCAATAGGTCTAAGTATTTTCCAAATTGTTATTGCAAAAGCATTTTCTTCTATGTCTATAAATTCAGATGAGCAATATCCATTTTCTCCCGTTGAAGTATTTCCATCGGTTGAATATATAGTTTCATTCTGTTCTTTAAAATCAGACTTATTTACAGAATTATATTCGGTGGTATCGTAGTTAAGTTTTTCGTCTTTTAACGGTAAAAGTTCTTGTACATTTTCATAAATACCTTCAATTTTAACTAGTTTATAAACATCAATCAAAGCATTAGCAAAAGCTGGTCCACTACCTCCAAGTTCGATTGGATGCTCTTCATTTCTTGTGTATTCAACCTCATATTTACCATTCAGATAGTCAAAGTTAGTTCCACTTATTTGTGCGCTTCCATCATTGATAACAACAGTATATGTTCCTCTGTTAAACCTAATAGAAAACTGGCTAAAACTTACATCCCCAGATTTTATTTTTGTAGCTGAAAAAACATAGGTTTCTCCCATTTCAAAATTATAATCTATTGGAACTCCATCAATAGTACCAGTAAGCTGTTTTGACCATACAAGCTGTCTTTGTGTATATCCTACTTTTTTTTCTATATCTTTTGTTCTTTCATCTAGCTCGGTAAGTTCATCTCTTGTAGCATACCCGGCATCGATGGTACCGCGGAAAGCCCATCCGGGGTTCTGGAAGCTGAAGACCTTGCCGTTATCTGCGGAGTCTGGGCCTGACTGGTTGTAGATGTTCACCAGCATGCCGCGACGGAGAAGGACGCCTTTGTCATCCTTCGGTGCGGTGGAGTCTGCTTCCATGGCTGACACGGATGTGTAGGTTTTGCGGATTCCCAGTGAGCTTCCGTTAATCTCCACATTCTCGATGTATTCTACTATGTCGTTGCTCAGCTGGCCGACTTCTTCCGGCGTTACTGAGTCTATCTTAGTCTTTTCTGCGAGCGCGATGGCGCGTTTTTTTAAATCTGTTGCTGTCATAAGATTATACTGTGAGGTAAGATTGATTCATTGAAGTTAAAAATAAGCCGCTTTTGCTCAGTTTGAAATATCCGAGTCCACCGTGTGCTGTTCGATAGCAGGATATACATAATCCATACATGTAAGTATCTTCTTCTTCTTTACCGACAAAATGTAGTGATAGAAGGAAACTAAATCCTCCTACATTTTGGTTAATAGAGGCAGATATAGGTGAAGAAGCTGGTGAGAACACTGAATAAAAAGCTTTTATGTCTGTAGCTGAGGAACCTATATTAATTTTAACACTTCTGTATCTTTGAAGAGATTCCATTAACGTAGTTGCATCAGATACGCTATTATAACTCAATTCAGTGTAAAGATTTTCGCCAAAAAGCGCATCAATTTTGTTTTCCACTTTAGAAAATGCCTGTTCTACAGTATCCCCGCTTTCAACATCTCCTTTAGATGATTTATTGTAATCAACCAAAGTACCGGCAGAATCATATATACGTTTAGCTGTTATAAGATCAATCCAGACCACCGCTCCTCCGGTATCATCACTCAGATATGCTTCATAATGCTTCTTCACCTTGTGAACCTGCTGGTTCTCGAACGTTCTTTCATCCGAAAGCACCTCACGAAAACAAAGTTTGTTGCTTCCGATGGCTCCCAGTGCAGGAACATGATACAGCTTACCTGATATAACCACACCACCTTCCACTACATTCGCTTTATCTTTGTCAAGGCATCCCCACAATATGCAGTTATCTCCGTATGTCCGCACAGCGGTATCAATCATGCTTTTAAGGCTGTTCTGCATGAATGACAAGTCGTCTGCCCATACATCCTGCCCTCCGTCGTAAGTAACTAAGTAATCATTCATAATCGTATATGTTTATTGTATATAGCCGTCCTGCCGGCTTATTGTATTCTACTATATTCTTAATCTCTTCAATTTTATTTTCCAGGTAAGAAGGAACATTCACTATAAATTTAAGCTGTCCGTTCTGATTACCGTTGTGCAGATAAGTGTGCTTCTGTGATCCTGAATAATAGAAGTAAGAGCTAGGAGACTCATTACGCAAATACACCGTATTGTACAATCCCGTGATGTCCGATATATAAATATCCTTATTCTGCAACAGGAAGTAATCATTCAGTGCCTTCTCGATGTAGATTACCTGGCCGTTCACGCTCAGCCGGCTGTCGCACAGGTCACGATACTTCATCAGTTCATCGTGAAGGTACGATATGGGAAGCGTGAGCACCTTCAGGAACGCAAACATCTTCTTCTTCCTGAGAGGAGGAGGAAGAAGAAGAAACGCAAATTTGAATATGTCAATTTTGTACCACATAGCTTACTGTATTAGATAGATCTTCTGCAATGAAGCAGCCGGACTCTGCCGTATAGTTGTTACCTGTAACCACTGCATACGATTCGCCGGTGCTTGTCTTTGTCTGGACGGTTCCAAGTTCTACATCGGTCACTCCCTGCACGTTCTGTATGGCGTCTACGCACTTGGTCTTGTTGAATGTTCCTCCGTACACGATTCCGGCCAGATAGGCGTTAATGGCATCCTCTACGGGTTTCCCTCCACCGTCTATGCGTGTACCGTCTGAGGTAAGAATCTGAGGGTCGTAGTATACCTTTATGGCTATCTTGATTTTGTCTGCCGGAAGGCTTCGTATGCTGAGGAATACACCTGCTATTTTAACGCTGTTCATATACGATTTAAAAGCCGTTAGAACGTCTTCCGAAAGCGGTGTGGGAAGATTGTTTTCCTGACCGGATACAAGTATCTGTATCGTGTTGCCTGCATCCTGTACGGCACAGTATTTTACCACCTGCTTGGCCGTATCTGCCACCGGATAGCGGAAAGCGTGCGTCTGTTCGTCATACTCCAGCGCGTCGCCGTACTGGAATGCAAGTGCCTGTGCGTGATACCAGCGGACTGTAGGAACGATGCTCTGTGCGATGCGTTCGTCTACGTCCTGCTTGTGGGCATCAAACATGACTTCCAGGGCATAGGCACAGGCAGACACGATGTAGATAAGAATATTCTCGATGGATACGGTGCTGAAGGTGTTTTCCCATGTGGCATCTTCTCCCGTGATGCCATACGCTTCGCGCAAGGTGTTGTCCTCCATGAAGCGGTCGGTCATCGTCTTTTTTATTTCTGCGATTGTTCTTGCCATATCATACAAACTGTTCTGTGAATTGTTCCGTGAATATCTTCAGCCGCACCTCGCTGTCGGATGTCTCGGAGGTGGCGGGCGACACATTGTTAGCCTTGCAGTATTCCTGCATCTCCCGGTTTATAACCAGGTCCGGCAAACTGACCGTCATGCCGGGCGTAAGTTTTTCCGTGGGGCTTATGTCGTTCTCGCGTGCCAGGATGAAGACCCCTGCGAGGTCTCCATATTCCTGTATGGCGATGTCAAGAAGTGTCTGATTAGGTAGCACCGTCACGTTCATGTCTTTGTCCTCCACATTATCCTTATGAGTATCAGTATCGCGCCTGCCCAGATGATTGCCGTAGTGTACCATGGCTTGGACTCCTTGCGTTCCGCTTTCACGGTAGATACTTCCTGCTCTATACGGTCCATCCTGCTATTAATATGGGTTATCTCGGCAGAGATGGTTTCTATCTTCGTATCGGTCTGCGAGGTATCCCTTCTCTCTTCCTGGGTGCTGCTGTTTACAGACCCTGTCGTTACGCTGGTAGGATATTGCTTGCCGGTAGAATCAGGCGGTGAATACTCCGTGCGTTCCCAGCTTGCCGTAACTTTCTCCAGCTTCTGCCACCAACTGGAGGAAAGTTCCTTAATCATCTCCTGCGTATGCTGATAGCTGCTGTCCGATACCTTCGTGTCGGTCTTCGTATCCGTCTGCTTGTCGGTGGTGGCATCCAGCTTCATGGGAGGCTGCGACTTGCAGGACGTCAGCATCAGTGCCAGGGCTACAAGCAGCAGAAAGCTTTCCATCCACTTGTATGCCTTATCGAGTAGTCTTTCCATCATAACAGTATCAGATTAATAAAAATGATAATGAATCCGGTTATCTCCAGCCAGAACGCGGGCCTTGCATATACTATCTTAGTCAAAATACCTGTCTGCATGTTATCGGCCATTACGTGCCGCACGATATAGACTATCGGAAGAAGCCAGGTAATCAGGAGCCAGGGATTCGTACATGCCACCCACGCCTGCGTACTGAGCAGAAGAAGTGCGGTACCGCAATAATGAATAATTCCTTCCGTTCGTTCCTTGAATCGGGGTGAAAGTGTAATGATTATCATTCCAAGTAATGCCAGGAACACGAGAAACTGAATGTTTTCAAGCGTGCGTCCTACTGCGGACACGAAGAACGTAAATCCGTTAAGCCCCAGGCAGACGGAAAACCATTTCGGATGCTCCAGCCGGTAATAGGTCTCTGAGATTGAATAAGGAATACCGCCTGTCTTGTAGATTATCACTGCTGTATAAATGGCGAAAATCAACGCCGATATGATTCCGAAGATTGTTTCCATATTGATTCTTTTTTAAGTTCTACAAAGCTTTCCATCCATCCAGTACATCCTGCTGCACAGCCGGAATACCGTTTTCCACCAGGCTGATAGCCGATGCAAAAGCGCACATCGTCGCCTGGTCGTTCACATCGGGTTCGAATGTGGTAGGCACCTGCATTTCCCTACACACGGCTGAGATGTAGCCCGATGTGTGATTCTCCGTAGCGGGTGCCCAGCGGTTAATGTATTCCGCGATGGTACGGCATCCGTGAAGACGGTGGTAGTTCTGAAGCGTGCGGATCAGTGCGCGATAACCCCACATGGGAGCGATAAACTGGAAGAATGTTCCGTCTGTCTGTTCCTGTCGAAGTCCCTGCCATTTGTCTTTACTCAGCCGGATGTTTCCGGGATTATTGTTGCGTAAACCTCTTGATAACTGTGTCATTTTGTTTCCTCCTCTTTCTTTTCGTTATCTAAAAATTGTTGTAAATAAGGTATCTTCCGTACCACTTCGAAGCTAAACACATAATACATGAAGTTCAGCGGCCTGGAGTGAGGGAACAGCTTGCGCATGTTTCGCAGTGTGTTCACCCCGTAGAAGTAGCACACGGCATACACGATGCCTGTAATGCACTGCAATGCCCCGTCCAGGTTCTTCATCTTCTCTCCGATAATGTAGATGCTCAGCACGATTACGTAGAACACAAACGTCTCCAGCAGGCAGTGAAAGAACTTCCGGTTGTTGAAACGCTCGTGTTTGGCCACAATGCCGGCAATGAGTCCGGCCAGACAGTTAATCGCGAAGATGAAGAAGATGACAAACACCATGTCCTTCACCGGTGCGAAGTATGCCAGCGTGATACTGAATAGCGTAGCCAGCATGTTTTTGATTCCTGTAATGATTTCCATACTTTCAGTTTTCATTTTTCGTCACATTAATAAGTCGCATCCACGCTGATACCGGAGTTCGTCACCGTCACTTTGTTCACCTTCTGCCCGTCTATCTCCAGCTGCTCCCTTATCTCCGTACGCCATGCCAGCGGGTCATGATCCAGCAGCATGTCAGATATTCCTACGCCTACAGCCGGATTCTCTTTAATCTCGCCTTTGTACAGTCCGATAATGAGAGCCTGGTTCTGATACAGCACATTCCCGACAGTCAGGCCCGAACGTATTTTCCCGTCTGTGCCACGTTGTGTACGTATCATCAGGTCATAATTTTCTTCTATTAATATCCCTTTCATCAGTGTGTCACTTTTGTATCTTCGTAATCACTTTTATTCAGTTCGCTTGCCTTTGAGGTAACCGCAGCGGCAGTTCCCGTCTGAGCAGTGGCAGAACCGGTAGTGCTCACCTGGTGAGTGTGGTTGTTGAACGTACGTACCAGTTCGTTAATCTTCTGGGTAAGCGATTCAATGTTAATCAGTCCTCCCAGCTTTCCTCCGTTGATGGTAATGCTTTCCACTTCATCTACAGCCAGCACCACAAGCAGGGAAAGGTCATTCGAAAGACTTCCTACCACTACCGCCGTGCCCACCTTGGGAACTATTAGCAGATGGCTTTCATTCTCTGCAAGCGAAGCACGCAGCCTTACACCTTCCACATCAAGCTTGCCGAAAGTTACCGTGCAGGTAGTTCCTTCCACACTCTTTACGATGCCTTGCCAGATGGTAATCTCATTTCCGGCTCCCATCATCTGCATCAGGTTGTCACGCAGTCTTCTGTATTGGTCCATATCTGTTAGCTTAATCTAATACCCAGTTCTATCGTTCTCTTTCCACCGTCCCGGCTGAATTCCGTAGTGACCGCACGCACGTAGTATCTTCCGTCCTTGTAGTCATAGTCAGGGTCGCGAAGCTCGGCCACGTATCCCGGCTCACAGTAGGGAATCATCCAGGTGGTAATCGTTCCGTCATACCCATCGAATGAAAGACGTTTCACCTCCGTTTCTCCGCGCTGCTTCATCGACGCATCATCACTGCTGGCAGAACGTATCTCCACGCGGTCGCCTCCGGTAGCACCCACTTCGTATTCCTTCACCTTTCCGTCTGGCAGAAGCGCTTTCACCACTACACGCACCTTCCGGTCTTCCGAACGGCGGTAAGTCAGGTCGCACGACTCCACGTTCAGCGAAAAGTCGTAGTACACCTCTTCACCCATTTTCGTGGCCGGAGGATGAATGTGCAGCACGTTGCCTTGCAGATAGATGTCTGCACCGCACTCTTCCTGCAACTTCTTCAGTACATCGTAGCCAGTAGCGGTATGTATCACAAACTTCTCATAGCTCCAGGTGTAGTCGCAGTCAATTTCGTATCCGCCGCCTACGCCATCTACCACCTTTTTCAACAGCGCATCGAGCGACACATTCTTCAGCACTTCATCCGGAACAGGCACACGGAACTTGAAAAGGTCGTCTTCACACTCCAGCGTAATGCTTCCGTTATCGGTTCCTATACGCTGAAGGTAGCCGGAAAACTCCTCACGCAGTCCGGTTTCCGTGTATCCAATCTTCACCGACACACGGTCGCCGCGCTTGATCATGCTTTCCACCTCCAGCGCCTTGTTATATTCCGATGCAGGAAGTGTGATTACCGCCGTGTCTGCCAGCAGCTCCACGCTGCGATGTATTTCCACCTTATCCAGCATTCCCAGACGGAAATCACCTACCTGTATGTCATATCCCATCGTGTACATGTCACCTGTTGTTATTCTTCAGTAAAAGCTTATATGTGTCGTCGCTGTATGCGTTGATGGTGTACTGCTGGTTCTGTATGCCCTTCGTGAACGGAAAATCATAGCTTTCTACTACAATCTGGTTGATGCTGAATATCTCAAACAGCGGGCAGCGCACCTTCAGTTTGGCAGCCTCGCAGAAGTTACGAAGCTTCTGCACATCGTCACGCGGATAGTCGTCACGCTTCAAATCCATCAGCGCACCTTCTATCTTCACCTGGTAATCGTCCTGCGTCCAACGTTCCTTTATGGAACCCCTTATCTTTCCCTTAGACACCTGACGACGGACGATAATGTTTCGTCCGGTCAGCGTAATCAGCGGCTCGATAGGAACCAGCCACCAGTCTTCCTGGTCCACCAGAGATATTTCCAGCGGAAAGCGCATCGGAACGCCCAGCGCGTTGGTACGTACCATATCCTCCAGCTCCGCCTCTTCCAGCATCATCAGTTCGTCGTATCCCGACGGATCCTGACGCGTTACTACCGGTTGATTGAAGAGCCAGTACGGAGGCACTTTCAGCCCCGTGGTACGTGCGGCAATATTTCCTAATATGAATTTACTTACACTCATCTTGCGCTTGACATTGCGGTTTCCAGACTTCTGTTCATAGCCTCCAGTATCACACGCTGTATTTCGGTGGTATCGGTCTTATCCATCATCGTCACGTTCAGGTAATCGAAGAACTTGGTAATGTTTACGGTTATCTGCGTGTTCCTGGTTCCTCCGGCGGTGATTTCGTTGGCCTTTCCACCATCGGATGCAGGTACCGTTCCGGGTGTTCCGTTTGTGCCTGCTCCTGAAGGTGAAGTGCCTGCCATGGCTTCCGGGTCGGATATAGCAGCCTCCTTGGCTTTCTGACGGCTCTGTTCACGCCTCAGATTGTCATCATACCATATAGAAGTACGTGCAGCCGTTCTTTGCGTAGCCTTGACCAGCTTCACCGTACTGTCTACTCCGTAGAATTTTTTAGCTGTATCCTGTGCCGATTCCCATGCGCCTTCAAAATCACCTTTCACCAGTTTTACAAGAGCCTTTCCTGCAGAACCGATAGCACCGATAAGTTCCCAGAAACGGTCAATCAGGTAGCGCTTCAGGTTTGTGCCAAAATCCTTTATAGTCTGCCATGCCGTAAAAATGAAAGCACGGAATCCGGCAAACTTATTCCAGCAGTACACCACCGCAGAAGCCAGCGCAAGAACCCCCGCTACAATAAGTCCTATAGGATTCATTGACATGGCAATGTTCAGCAGCTTTTGTGCCTTTTCGGCTGCAATTAAAGCGGTAACCTGTGCCCACTGAGCGATAGTCCACCCTTTCAGTATGCCTGTGCTGATAAACATGTAAGTGTTATATCCTGCCCATGCAGCTGTAAGAGGAATAACAATACTCAAAAGCCAGTCCATATTATTACCAATCCATACCACCATGCCAGAAGCTCCTTTGATAATGGGAGTAGTTAGCTGAAGAATAGTATTTAGTCCGTTCATTGCAGGGATAAGAGCAGGCTGGATAATCTGATACATTTCCAACAACTTTTTATTAAAATCACCTGCAAGTTGCTGCAACCTACCATAAGGAGTTTTTGCAATTTCATTAGCCATGTTATAATACTTACCGCCTTCACTTGTTGCACGCTGAAATGCCTGTCTCATCAACTCGAACGATACATTACCTTTTGACATCTCATCACGCAGCACACTTATAGATTTCCCTGTAAGAGCCGAAATATCAAGCAAAGGGTTATAACCGGCATTAATCAGCTGAAGCAAGTCCTGACCTTGCAGCTTACCAGCAGAGGCTACCTGACCAAACACCAGGGCAAGCTGCGACATACGGTTCTTGTCTCCCATGGCCACATCACCCAGCATCTTCAGGTCACCCATCACATTTTCTAATGGTACACCAAATCCTAGCATGGTCTTAGCAGCTTCCTGAATTCCAAGTCGATCATAAATACTATAATCTGCATAATCGTTAAGCTGTCCAAGAAGTTTCGAACCTTTCTCCATGCTTCCCGTAAGTACATTAAAGCTTACCGCCGTTTTGTCGGCATCCATACCCAGTTTTGCCACCACGCCAATTCCTGCCGTGAGTGCTACAATGGGATTCGTGAAGAATTCCGCACCAGGCAAAGACATGATAGCCGTCCGCAGCCGTCCGCCTATCGTGGTAGATAAGCGGTTGGCCGAACGGTCGGCAGCGTCCAGACGTTCCTGCATACGGGTAACTTGTCCTATTACCCCGTTGTCACGGCTTCGTATGTCTATAAGGAATTGTAGAATGTTCATAACTTGTTGGCTTTAGCTTCTTGTTTCCGGATGTCGGCCAGCTGGGCAATCGTTTCAGCCCACTGCTCATCGCTCAGCGTATCAGGGTCCAGATGCAGGTAATACCTCAACAGCGTGTTGTGATAGCCAATCCAGTTGGCTTTTACACTACCGTCTGCACGGTCTACAACTTTTTTAATTCGGCCTCCTTCGCCTCCATCATTCCCTGAATCTTTTCGGCCACAGCGAAGAAGTAGGCATCATCGTCCCTCATCTCCTTGTCACCGTCAATCCAGCAGTTATTCAGCAGGGCCTCATTCATTTTTACGGCATCCTTACCACCTGAACTGGCAGCCAGCGCATACGAAAGGTCTTTCCGGTTTGGCTTGCGCAGCACACACTTCTTATCTTCTACCGTAATCTCAAACACGTTGTTTTCACCGTGCTTTTCTTTCCACTCTTTGAGCTGTTCTTCTGTATATTGAAACATCTTTAAATACTGTTTAAAAAGGGTTATACATAATTGTTCTTGATGTTGAGAGCGATTCCAGGAAGCTCATGTTCTGAAAACTTGTCGCCCTGGTTCATACCTTTTGGAACTTCCGTGATTTCGTTTCCTTCAATCAGGTCCGTTTTAATCACATCTCCTTTAGAAGGATTACCATAGGAAACAACCACATTGAATGAGGCATCCAGCACATCGCCACCTGAAGCGGCTTCAATGGCCTCCAGTTCACTCTGCAAAAGCGTGAGGCTTGTTTCGTACGACTTGTTACCTCGCTGAATGCTGTGCGGCTTGTTTCCCTTTGCGTACAGCGCTTCCTTTTCCTGTTTCTTCACGTAGGAAATAGCGCGAATCTTAGTCACCGGACGACCTGCCACGATGGCCGTAATATCGCTCCATTCGTATTCTTTACTGTTAAATATGTCCATAGTCGTTATGAGTTAGTCTGTACATCAAATCCAAGTTCTACATCAATCTGTCTTGCGTATCCATACGGACGCACCTTCAGCGTCATCTTGATGGTAGATGTAGCCAGTACGTTCTGCGTCGGATCAATGTAGCAGGTAGCACCGCTTTCACCGGCAGAAGTGTCCGCACTCAGTTCACCGTTAGCCGTCATGCTGGAGTTGATGGCACCTTCTACTGCTGCCTGCAAGCTTTTCAGGATTCCGGCCTGCATGGTTCCGTCCTGGTTTACGTATACTTCATCTAGAAAGTAATCCAGCAGCGTATAGTAGGCTATTCGGCAGGCCTTGTCAATCACACGGCGGTGAGCGATATGTGCGTAGTCGTCGGTAGGAACTACGCACAGACGGTCGTCAGTGTAGAAGTAGCCGGAACGGCCCACATGAATACGCGGAGTAATGTAACCTTTATCGTAGATGGTAGCTACATCGTCCATGCTGTCTTCCACGGTGTTCTCTCCGATATACATCACGGTGGGATACAGCGAACCGTCTCTCACACGTCCTATGTTACGCTGCACGGGGCTGGATGCCACACGCCCTGCAAAGATTCCCATAGCCGCACCTTCACTGGCCGACTCTGTATCGCCAATCACGATGCATACGCGGTTGTCTTCACCGTCGGACAAGTTTTTCAGCGATTCCGCATCCTTGTAGCTTCTTCCTTCCAGTGCGATAAAAATAGGCGCATAGAGTTCCGTAGTAGCCCATTCTGCCAGCGCCTGCGCCTTAGGCAATGCAGTAAACACGTCAGGGTCGAGTCCTTCCGTAGCTTCCACTTCTTCCGTATCCGGGTCGCGAGCAATGACCAGCGCACGAAGCTCACCTTTCTGGCTTTGCAGCAGGCCGCGTAACGGTCCGCTGTCCTTGTCGCACAGATCGGTCATTTTCGTAGTCTTGGCCACCGCATACACTACTACTTTCGTACCTTCTTCCGCTTCCTGGTAGAATTCCTGTACCATCTTATACAGTCCGGCGTTGTTTTCTTTTGTCACGCCAAGGTCTTCCAGTCCGGTAAGGCGGTAAATCGTGTAGGGAGTATTCAGCTTGAATGTTTCGGATACAGCTGTTCCCCCGCACACCAGTGCCAGCAGGCCGTCTTGGCTTTCGGCTACCGTGCCAAGCTGACCTGTCAGAAACTTAATGGAGATTTTGGGTAATGCCATACGCGTCCCTCCTATTCTCCTGCTGCATCCTGTACCAGTGCATACACACCTTTCTTGTCGTTGCGACGGATGGTTCCACCCACACGAATAAGGAAGGAATAGATGTCACCGTAATACAGAGGGTTGTCTGTACTGTCAAACATCTTTACTTCTCCCAGTGCACGGCTCAGGCTGTTTGTCTGCCATGCCAGACCGGCTGCGTTGTCGCTTGTTTCGCCAGAAACACTCCACTTTGTCAAAGTTCCACCGGTTGCATAACGGAGTACCTGCGAACGCTGCATCACATTGAATGAGAACAGCTGTCCCAATATACCTCTCTGTGCATCGGCCGATGCAAAGAACGCACGCTGGTCGCCTTCTGTCAGGTCGTCGAGCAACTGTGCATACATATAGGCATCAAGAAGCAGGTAACGTCCTTCCTGGGGAATGTTGTCAGCATTGAACTTTGTCATCAAATCCAATACATCAGCTTTTACAAGCGCCTTACGTTCTCCGGTTGCGTCCTTAGTATGTGCCGTTACTTTTTTTGTTCCAGAAGTACGTACAAAGTGAGTGCTGTCTGGTGCCCAGTTGTACAGCATCTGTTCAGCCGCTTTTTCAATCAGTTGCAAACGGTCCTGACTGATTACACTGTTACGCTTGCTGTAGCTAAGTTCCACCGTTTCTGCATGTGGAATACGGATAGGGTCTGTAGTCAATTCGTTCAGCGAATATTCTACATCCACATCGGTACGAGTCTTTACCTCAGCAGGAAGACTGGAACGGTCAATTTCAACCGCACTCGGAGCACCCGCATTCGGAATATGCACTTTCTTTCCCATGTTAACGTACATATCGTCGTTAACCGCCTTACTCATAAATGAGTTGTCGGCAAACAGACCTTCGATGATCGTGTTCTGCCAGAGTTCTCTTTGAATAGCCATAGTTATTTACCAAATTTTTCGTTATACTTCTGTTTGTACAGTTCCGGATACTGGTTTTTCAGTTCAGCCAGTCTTTCTGCCTTGTCAATCTCATCCCAGCTCATGTTTACCAGGTCGTTCTTTCCTGCTCCTCCTGCGCCGCCTCCTGTCTGAAGAATATCTTCTACGCGTACAGTTCCTTTCTTCGGCATTTCTTCAATCGCCTTTCTGGTGTTGGCTTCGTCAGACATCATCAGATTAAGGAATACAGGAACCTGCTCTTTAGTCAGTTTTCCTTCCGCTACCGCCTGATTCAAGAAAGCCTGGTGTGCGGTTTTCTTGCTTTCCGCAATCTGGTTAGTAAGTTCTGTTACCCTTGCTTCGAGAGCAGGCACCTTTGCCGCCTGATTCTCCATGGTGGTAATGTGTTTCAGCATGTCTTCTTCATTGGCCATATTGGCGAATGAGGAGCGTTTTTTCAATTCTTCGAATAAAGCCATATCTCTTGTTTTTTGTGGCTCGTTGAGCCGGTTCATAAAATAGTTATATACTTCCGTGTTGGTAGCGTTTTCGCTCAGTGCCTCTCCGGTGTCTACTATCCCGTCAATAAGGCCCATCGCAAGTGCTTCGCTGGCCGAAATCCAGTGTTCCGACCCGTCGAAATACTTCTTCCTCACTTCTTCCGCATCCATCTTGCAGCGGCTGGCAATCATGCGCGAAAGGTCATTTTCGAGCGATTCGGCCAGATCGGCCGCTTTCCGCAGTTCGTCGGCGTTTCCGTAGCTACCGCCCGACACGCGGTGCAGCATGATGCGTGCGTACTTATTCATGTAAAGAGGCTTTCCGCACAGTGAGATGATGCCCGCAATGCTGGCAGCCAGCCCGTCTATGTATATCGTTACATCAGCATCCACGGTGCGAAGCGCATTGTAGATGGCAATGCCACTGAAGACATCGCCACCGTTGGAATGTATGTGTACGTCGATTTTTCCGTATGAAGCAGCCAACTCCATCAGCTCGGCCACAACGCGCCCGCTGTCTACCTTTTCTCCGTTTCCTACATTACCGTACATCAATACGCTAACCGTTCCCTCACCGGGTATCTGATTTTTGAAAATCTTATCCATTGTTACGCTTTTTTCTCTGTGGCAAAATTCGCAATTCCCAGTAAGGTACAGAAAGCTGTTTTTCAGCGTGCTACGATAATGTGGCATGATGAAAACCAGCTTTCACGCTCTCACCTTATTACAAGAAATTTGCTCCGTAATGAATTAATTATCGACTATGGCAGATTTGAAAAGTGAACAGAAAAAGATGCTGGCACGCGAAATCTACCTGCTCGGAAGCTACACCTACGAGGAGATAGCGCAGAAGGTAGGCGCACAGCGTCAGACTATCAGCCGATGGGCAAAGGCCGGAAACTGGGACAACCTGAAGGCCGGAATGACCGTGACACGCGAGGCGATACTGAGCAGAATGTATCAGCACCTTAATAACATGAATATGGCCATTCTGGAGCGTGAACCGGCCAAACGTCAGCCGGATACGAAAGAAGCCGACGTGATGGTAAAGCTGGCAGCCGCCATCAAAAGCATGGAAACAGATGTAGGCATCAGCGACATCATCAGCGTGGGAATGCGTTTCGGTGAGTTCCTTCGCCGCATCGATCTGGAGAAAGCAAAAGAGTATGTAAAACTGTGGGACGTGTTCCTGAAAGAACAGATTAAGTGATATGGCTACCTACGAAGAAAAACAGAAGCTGAAGGAATGGGAAGAATACCGCCGCGACATTGAATGTGCCACGCCCGTAGAGGTGAACATGACGGAAGCGGAGAAAACCAAGAAGAAAATGTATCTGGAGGCTCACCCCGTGGAATGGATACAGTATTTCTTTCCCATGTATGCCAAGTATCCTTTTGCCAAATTCCAGATTAAGGCCATTAAGCGCATACTGGAACACGACGAATGGTTTGAAGTGCTGAGCTGGAGCCGTGAGAGCGCAAAGAGTACCATTGTGATGTTTTGCGTGATGTATCTGGCACTGACCGGACGAAAGAAAAACGTCATCCTGGCAAGTGCCACAGAAACCAGCGCGGAGAAGCTGCTACGTCCGTATAAGGGTAACTTTGAATCTAACGGACGCATCAAGGCTTTTTACGGAGACCAGCCTGTCATAGGACAGTGGACCGACACGGAGTTTGTATGCAAGTGCGGATGTGCGTTTACAGGCGTGGGCGCGGGTAACGCTCCCCGTGGTACCCGTAACGGTGCGGCGCGTCCGGATGTGCTGCTGGTGGACGACTTCGACACCGACGTAGACTGCCGTAACCCCGATACGCTGAACAAGAAGTGGAAGTGGTGGGAAAAAGCCCTGTATCCTACGCGTTCCGTGTCTGAGAAAACACTGGTTATCTTCTGCGGAAACATCATCGCCAAAGACACCTGCGTGGCACGAGCCGGTGCCATGGCCGACCACTGGGACATAGTGAACCTGGTAGACAAGAACGGCAAAAGCAACTGGCCCGAAAAGAACACACAAGAAGCCATAGAGCGAATCCGCAAAAGCATCAGCAAGGCGGCCTACGAGGGGGAATACATGAACAACCCCGTGACGGAAGGAAACATCTTCCACAACCTGCCCTACGGGAAAGTACCTCCGCTGAAGAAGTTCAAGTTTGTGGTAATCTACGGCGACCCTGCCTACAGCAACAGCAAGAACAAAGCCAGCTCCACTAAAGCCGTATGGGCGTGCGGAAAGATACGCAGCACCTTCTACATCATCAAGGGTTTTGTAGGCCGTGTCACGAATGCGGAGTATATCGACTGGTTCTACCAGCTCCGAAAGTACATCGGAAGCCAGTGCACAGTTTACTGTTACCAGGAAAACAATACGCTTCAGGATCCTTTCTTTGAGCAAGTTTTCAAACCACTTATCCGTGAGCAGAACGAGCAGCGGAAAGATAACCTCTACATCAAGGGAGACGGACGCAGCAAAATGGATAAGGCCACACGTATAGAGGCTAACCTGGAACCCATCGACCGGAACAGCATGTGGGTATTTAATGAAGAAGAAAAGGATAACCCGCACATGAAGGAACTGCGCGAACAGTTCAGCCTATTCGAGCTTTCCCTTCCGTATCCTGCCGACGGACCCGACTGTATAGAAGGATGCTTCAACATAATCAATGAGAAAATAAAAGAACTCGACCCCGGTGTAACCATCGGCTACAGCGAGTTCAAAGATAGTAACCCTTTTTCATGGTGATATGAACAACTTTATAGAACTTACCGACTACGATGCCACGATACACCGTGACATTCTGGACAGCCTGCTGCGCGAAGAATCCGGAAGCAGTGCCGTGATTGAAGTCTGCGAAAACCGTGCCATCGCTACCGTGCGCAGCCTGCTGAACAGCCGATACGACTGCGATGCCATCTTCTCCGCACAAGGCGAAGAACGGAACGTGCTTATCCTGAAAATCTGCCTTGACATTGCCGTGTATGAGATATTCTGCCAGCACAACCCTTACAAGATGTCAGACATAAGGAAGGAACGGTATGACGACGCGATGCAGTTCCTTCGCGATGTGCACGACTTTAAAGCCAACATAGAAGGACTTCCCGAACTTCCTGCCGAAACGCAGACCGACAACAGCCCCTGGCAGATAGCCAGCAACGAGCCGTGGAATTCCTACTTTTAATCAACTTTTAAAACCCTTTTAAACTATGGCCAGAACAAAGAAAAAACGCCGCATCACAGAAGGCGGATACACCCAGATAACACCTGCCTATACCACCGGACCCTACGCCCGTGTGGAACCCGACATCATCCTACAGATGCCGGAACTGTTCTACTTCGATATGTCGTCCTACATCAGTGCGCTAAACGCTGCCAAAGCCATCGACTTCTACAACCGCACACGCCTGTATGACATGTACGAATCGGCCATGCTCGACCTTCACCTGGGCGGTATCATCGAAAAGCGGAAGGTGGGTGTAAGCCGCATACCTATCGAGTTCCGGCGAAACGGAAAGCCCGACGACAACGTGAACAAGGAAATCCGTTCGCCCTGGTTCCGCAAGTTTGTGAAGGAAGTGCTCATGTCTAAGTTTTACGGATACAGCCTGTTCCAGTTCTACCGTGGCGATGACGGATTCATAAACTACTACCATGTGCCCTACAAGCACTACGACCCCGTACGCCGTGTCATCCTGAAGTATCAGAGCGACACGGAAGGCATACCCGTAGATGCCTTTGAAAACATGCTGTTTGTGGGCGACAATCCGCGCGACCTGGGAATGATGGCCGAACTTCTTCCGATGGTGCTCTACAAGCGCAGCAACTTTGGGAACTGGAAGCAGTTCTGCGAAATATTCGGTATGCCCATCCGTGAGTACACCTACGATGCAGGCGACGAAGAAGCACGCAGCCGCCTGATTCAGGACGCACGCCGTCAGGGAGCCAACGCCGTGTACATCCATCCAAAGGAAAGCAGCCTGAACCTGATAGAGAGTGCCAACAAAAGCGGTACTGTAGACCTGTACGAACGATTCAAGGATGCCTGCAATACGGAAATGTCCGTTCGCGTGCTGGGTAATACGCTGACCACCGATGCCAAGAGCACCGGCACACAGGCACTTGGTACCGTACACCAGGAAGAAGAAGACATGCTGAAGGCCGACGACCGCGACTTTATTCTCGATGTGCTGAACTACAATATGACGGATATATTCAACGCACTGGGTGTAAACACGGAAGGCGGTGAGTTTGTCTACGTAAAGAACCGGAACCTGAATCCGAACCAGCAGGTAGACGTGATTCAGAAAGTGAAAGCCATGGGTGTGCCTGTATCTGACGACTACATCTACGATGTGTTGCTAATTGACAAGCCGGAAGACTACGAACAGCAGAAAGCCGAAATCAAGGCGCAGGAAGAAGCCAACCGCAAGCTACAGCAGGAGATGGCCAACCAGATGGAAAAGCCGCAGGACACGGAGCCGAAACGAAAGTCAGACCGACGCATGAACATTGATAACGAGTCAAAAGCCTGGTACGAACGGGCGCGAACCGACTTCCGCAACTGGTTGTGCGATTTTTTCGGAGTAGCCCCGAAAAAGAAAGACGGGGCTTTGCCGTTTTAATGGACAACCTCTACGGTGAACGCTGCGGCGTGTGCGGAGGTTTTCATAATCAGCTGGAGCAGGGTATCGAATTCAGCAAGGAAGCCCTCACACAGATGCTGCGCAACATCTACGACGGGATGAACGTGCGCGACGACATACAGCGTGATGCGTTCGAAGAAACGCTTCGCCTGTTCAATGAGGCCACCGTAGAAGGGCTGTCTGCTTCCAGCTATCCTACAGGCGATGAACTGTTCCTGGAACAGCTTCGCACCAATAACGAAGTATTCTCTGCCTTCCGCACTCACCGTATGCAGAATGACCTGGCCGCACAGCTTATCGACAAGGACGGAAAGCTGAAACCATTTGAGCAGTGGCTTGACGATGTGCAGAACATTACAGATCATTATGTAGTGCGATGGCTTCGCACGGAATATGACACCGCCATCCTTCGCGCCCATCAGGCGGCCGACTGGAAGCATTTCGAGGAATACAAGGACGTATTGCCGAACCTGCGGTGGATGCCTACCACTTCGCCAGATCCTGACATAGCGCACAAGCAATACTGGGAAGCAAAACTAACCCTTCCGGTAAACCATTCCTTCTGGGCTCGCCATCGCCCTGGTGACCGATGGAACTGCAAGTGCTCGCTCGAAGCGACCGACGAACCGGCCACCACCGGCGCAGTAGGCGACTTCAAGCCCGTTCCTTCCGTTCCCGGACTGGATAACAACCCCGCAGATGACGGAAAGCTGTTCAGCGACTCGCATCCGTATATCAAGGAAGCATATCCAGGAGCAAAGAAAGCGGTAGAAAAGATTGTGAATAAACCAGTTCTTGATACAGCTTTTGATAAAAAAGTTACTGATAAGGTAACAAGTATAGAAGATGAAATACGAATGAATAAAAATTTTGAAACAGCTGTTGCTGTTGATAAGAATTCAAATGTTATATTTAGGATAAAAGGAAGCCAATCAGATGTGCAATTAAGTGTAAACGATGCAAAAAAATTAAAAGATTGTATTTTAACTCATAATCACCCAGGAGGATGGAAATATGACAAGAACAGAATGGGACACATTGGTGCATCATTCTCTTTAAATGATATTGTACTAGCAATTAATTACGACCTGGCAGAAATCAGAGCTGTAACACCATTGTATACTTTCTCGTTAAAAAGACCTGATAAAGGATGGGGAGTCAAATCAAAAACTTTAATACAATATTACCGTAAGAAAGATAGAGAATTAAAAACAGAACATTATTATTTAAGAGAAAAAGGAATGATTAGTGAAGAAGTTGCTAGGGCAATACATAGTCATGAACTTATAAAGAGAGTAGCTAAACAATATAAATTAGAATATTCTAAATTAAAAACAAGATATGAATGATGTTATTTTAGATGACCGTACTTTGTGGCTTAATTATTTTAAATCGCAATGTGCCCGTTGTAAATTATATAACGATTTAAACGCTTCATGCAAAGCTTTTCCTGAAGGTATTCCATTCAATATGCTTGAAGGTAAAATCACACATGAAAAGCCTATAAAAGGACAAACTGGGAATTATTTATTTACACCTGAAGAAATTTAGTAATGCCCGCACCCGACATTCAAAAACAAGTAGAAAACGCTGTAAGGCGTCTGAACACGCTCTACACCCGCACACTTCCGGTCAAGGTAGGAACAAAAGCCGTATCGCTGACGAAGAAACGCTTCTCTGACAGCGCTTTCAACGGCAGAGCATGGCAGGAACCCTACCGACGCAAACTGAGCTTCAAAGGAGCGCAGGCCAGCTACAAGACGCTTCTTTCCGGAACCAACCATCTGCGTGATGTCACCTACTTCAAGCCGGAACCCGGAAAGGTGTACATACGTAACCAGGTGGACTACGCACAGATTCACAACGAAGGAGGAAGCATAAAGGTAACGGCCAAGATGAAGCGGTACTTCTGGTACCGTTACTCCGCAGCCAAAGGCGCACGTCTGACGAAAAAGCGCGGCGGACTGAGAAAGACCAAAGGAAACGAAGCGCTTACACGCGAAGCCCTGTTCTGGCGAAACATGGCCCTGAAACGTGAAGGCTCGCTTATTCGTATGCCGCGCCGCCACTTCTTCGGACCCGACGCAAATATGTCGAAAGAAATTCGCAAGATAATCGAAAGAGAATTGCAACTATTTGTAAAGAATTATGGAACATATTTTAGAGAATCTCGTTAACTACATCGGCGAACAGATGCCCGATATGAAGACCGTGGACGAAGACTACGGACAGTTGGAAATGATTGACGAAACCACCCGCGAAAGCTATCCGCTCACCTTTCCGGCTGTGCTGATAGACGCTGCGGAAACAAGCTGGAGCAATGTGTTAGGGTTGAGCCAGGAAGGCGTGTGCACGGTGCGCGTGCGGCTCATTATCGACTGCTACGACGACACGCACTACCGTAGCGGAACTGTGGAAAAGATTAAGGAAAGGGATGACATACGTCGCAGACTGCATCTGCTGGTGCAGGGGCACGAAATAGAAGGAAGTACGCTTATCCGCACCAACAGCCGATTCTATACGGCCAACCATGGCATAAAGGTGTACGAGTCTACCTACACGGTGAAAGTAACGGAATACTTTACACGCGACGAACAGAAAGTGCCCGATGTGAAGATAAGCATTACCCCTGTGTTAAAACGATAGCTGAAGGCTCAGCTGAATGTGTTGTGCGGAAATCTTTTTCCGCACATGTTTTTTTGCCTCTCCCGACGGCTTGAACTGGTCGTTCTTCACCATCTCACGGATAATGGCCTGAATGCGATATTCTGATAAGAAAAAAGCTTTCGACAAGGCTTTTACGACGTCGGAATAATTACGCAGAACCGGCTCCAGTTCAAAGTAACTGTGTGCTATCTGCCGGTTACGTTCTTCTATTAAATGACTGTTTCTTCCCATAATGCTACGGATTAAGAGTTGATGCAAGTTGGCTGCTGCATTTTTGTTTCTACAAAAATACGTAATTCGCTTTAAAATACCAAATTTTCAACTCTTTATGCCGTCGCGTGCCTACTTTTGCAGAGTCATGACAAGTTAACTACATTATTCACACTTAAACACAAAAGATTATGGCAATTAACTACAGCGTTGCAAAGATGCTCAACCCGCAGGACCGGGATAGCGGCGAGTACAAGTATTACGCCAAGGCGCAGGCCAGCGGTTCGGTAGGAATCGACGAGCTGGCCGAGGAAATCGCTTACGCCACCACCCTGACCGACGGAGACGTGCTCAACGTAATCCGTGCCCTGGTGAAGCGTATTAACCTGCACATTGCAGCCGGACAGATTGTGAAACTGGAGAACCTGGGAAGCTTTCAGGCGCAGCTTCGCAGCACAGGAACCGCCACGGAAGACACATTTAGCCCGTCGATGATTAAGAAGGTGACTCTCCAGTTCCGACCGGGCATCGGGCTGAAAGGACAGCTTAACATCGCAAATCTGAGCTTCCACAAGGTGAAAAGCTTGCAGGAAGACAAAGAAGAACCGCTTCCTTAACTACTACGTAGTAACCCAATCATTACTACTTAGTAACTGATTAATTACCCCGTAGTAACAATGCGTTTACTACGGGGTAATTTATTCCTAATTATTTTTATTATCTTTACGAAAACACATACAACATGCACGCTATTTATTTGACAGACCTTGCACTGCGATACTTCCCGCGTTCTTCTGCACGCAGTGCCGTTACCCAGCTACGCCGCTGGATTGTTCTGAACGAGGAACTACAAAAAAGACTGGAGGAACTTCACTACAAGAAGGGGCAGCGCACGCTTACGCCGCTTCAGCACGAGGCGATATGTCATTACCTGGGCGAGCCCTAAATTAATTAATAATGAATAATTAAAAATGAAAATCCCCGACATCCAGTTGCGGTGTCGGGGATTTTTTGTTAGTCTTCGATGTAATCATCTAATAAAAGAAGATCTCTCATGTAAATGTCTCTTTGATACTTTGATCTAAAGTCATCCCTAAGAATTTTCCAACTTCTTGGATGTTCTGCCTTTTTGCATTTTATAGCATGCTTATTTGTATCGTCAGCTCTTATAATAACAAAACCTGATTTACATACTTTTTCTTGATCGTTTGCGTTCATAACTTTAGTATATATTAAATCCTTCAGATTGTTCACAAAATTCTGCCATTGATTCAACTTTTTGTAAAAATTCTTCACTTGGAGGTTCAGACATTTTTCCAAAAAGTGACATAATCACAACTTTTTCTGATTCTGTCTTTTTATCCCATTCCTTTCTTAAACCTCTTTTTACAAATACATATCCTCTAAAAAGTCGAGCCATAATCAATGCCTCTTCTTTAGAAACAGAAAAACCATCGTTACTTACCGGACTTCCATCATTACGAGAACCATCATATATATATTTACCTGGATCAAAAGTATTTTTCCCATAATTAAACAAATATCCAGCGCCTGTCTCTTCTAAAATAGTAGGCCATGTAAATATCATTCCAGATTTACTGTATATTCCCTTGTTTATAGGTATCAAATCATATCCCATATAATTAACTTTTTACTGTATAAGTATCTTCTTCACATGATTCGATTCTCATGTCTATCTCACTCTTTACATCTTCGAGAACTTCCATCGCTCCTTCATTGGTGAAGTCTGAAAGAACCTGGTCGATGAAATCCATTATTTGTTCTTTTTCGCTCATATTATTCCTCCTTTTCTCTTAAATCATTAACGTATAACCAGTGGTCAGGATTGAAAATCTTTATATAATTATTCCATTCTTCATTGTTTACCGGAACTACTAAAGCTGTACATTTATAAGAGTTAGATAATAAAATAAATTCTCCTAATCTTTCAGGAACTTCTTCTATACTATGCCATAGTTTATACATTACCCATTCTACACCAGCATGGAAGCCTGCTTCAAAATCATCCCTTCTATGTATATCTTGAACATGAATAGGAGTTGGTGCCCATATCCCTGATTCTTCTTGTGCAGCTTTTTCTATATCTTCTATTTTCATAAATCAATAATTTCGGTTTTTAAACTCTTACGTACATCTTCCATCATGTCAAGAGTGTCGTTATTCTCTACGTTGAAACAGACACCCAGCCATACGGGATTTTCTTTTGAACGCTGTACTGATAAGTCGCAGGGGCGGTTCCACTTCACCCAGAGAAACATAAACTGGCTTATTGCGCTGTAATGAATCTTCACCGCCACCCTGCGAGGTTTGAACAGGTCAGGCATTCCCAGCGTTAATGAAGATGCCAAACTTTCCGTCGTCGCGTGTCATGGGGTCGCATCCTCCAAGCAGTATCGCGCGTTCCTGGCAGCGTTCATTCTCGAACACGCAATACTGACACGGATTGTCTAAGCTGGTAATATTGGCTACTTCCTGGAATTTTATCGGGGTTCCGTCGTCTAACGGACGGACTTCCCCTGGTTTCATGTCGTTAATCATCTTCTTCTATCTTTTTAAAGTCTTTGCACCCTTCAAAATAGTGTCCCCATTCATGGCTCATAACCTGAAGCATATTTTCGGGGGCTTTAAAACTTAGTTTCTTTGCGAGTGCGCAAAGATTCTTTTCTGATTCTCCAGGCTGAAAGTTTACGCACTCGTCACAATAGTTAGTAATCATCACATAGCCGATAAAGACAACGGTAACTTACGTTCTTTTCCTTCTTCATCCTTCATCGTAACCTGGATGAACTGGCATGTAGGTACGGGGCGATATGCAGCCTTGATGATGTTGATACCGTCGATGAACTCTGCATCGCGGCTGGTGGCTGCCAGTTTCTCCAGTTCGAGCACCTTGTTGGCTTTCAAGGCTCCCTTGCGGTCTTTTGCCAGAAGGCCCATGACTACCTGCACAAGTTCTGCGCTGTTTTCGTCCTTTGCCAGCGTCTTCAGGTACGCCTTCACCTTTTCGATGCCAGCTTCTACGGTATCGTCCCATCCCTCGTTTACGCGGTTTCCAAGCGTGATGGACATTGTACCATCGGCTGTGGTAAATGTGTCGCTCTGACGGTCGGATTTCGTTTTAAACAACTCGTTCTTTGTCTTGATAAGGGTGGCAAACTCTGTGAATACTTCTTCTTTCAGTCGCTCCATTTCGCTGGATAGGTTCTGAAGCTTTTCCACTGCGTTTTGTACCGTCTGGTCTACAAGTTGCTTGTAGGCTTCGCGTTCGTTCTGTACACGGTCTTTTTCGGCCTTGTCTTCTGCTTCCAACTGTGCTTTCAGTGCTGCTCTCTGTTCTGCTGTCAATGCTTTTAAATCAATCATAATTACTTGTTTTTAAAGGTTAATTAAATTCTGTATAATAAAGCCGTATAGGCCCTCTGTTCCGATAGATGCGCATGTAGTATGCTCTTACTTCGCTAAGGTTGTCCGTATCGTGGCGGCACCTCACTGCCAGGTGATGACCCAGTACGTTAAGCACTACGCGCCACACTCTGTATTTCTTCTTCATATCGTTCCTTCCGTGCTATAGGTTATTTTTCCTTTCTCCTTACCGGTCACGAGGCGGTAGTTTTCTTTCGCCTCGCGATTCAGTTCATCGTACCTCTTTACGAGGGTGCTTCTTTCGGCCACCAGGTTGCGGAACTGCTGTCCCGTCATTTCGCGGCTTCCTATCTGAGCATTAATCCGGTCGATGCGTTCCTCTATGCGGGGAAGTTCGTCCAGGATGTAGTTAATGCGGTTTATGCGCTGGTCGTTAACATCGTATTCAGCCATTCTGTTTTCGTTTAATAGATTCTAACTTTGGGATAAGTGCGGACAGCTCTTCGCTGTCCAGTTCGTAAAGAGGCTTCCCGGCGATGCGAGGGCTGCGAAGGTAGGCGTTTACCGCATCCCAGGAAGAGGTGTCTACTCCAATCTGCTGAAGGCGTTTCAGCACCGCGCTGCGCTGCCATTTCAGCGACTTCTCGATAAGCCTTTCTGCCACCGGCTTGATGGTGGTGTTGGCTCCGGTGATGTAACCAGCCAGGTACTGCGACTCGGCATAGGTGAGTTCCTTGGTGGTGTTGGTGCGTCCGTCGGTCAGCTCCATAATCAGTGCGCGGTACTGTTCCTCCGACAAGCCGTAGCGTGCATACAGCACGTGCAGCTTCTTAATCATCCATTTCGGTATCATTCTCTTGGTTGTTTCCATCTGTTTCTTTTTTAGTTCCATTTTCGAGCCAGAACTGGCGGTATCCTTTGTCCCATATCACGAAGAATCCTTTCGGACCTCCGTTGCCACGGCCTACGTACGATGCCTTGAAGTGTTCTATGTGGATGCGCTTGAAGGCATCTTTCTTCAGGTCGTAGGCCGTATCGCCGTCCACATCGTTACCTTTCATGTGAGAGATGTAGACAAACACTTTCTTCTTGAACTTGCTGCGAAGCTCGATGAAGTCGGCCGCACGCACGCGGTACAGGGCGATGAAGTATTGAAGGGAGTCAATCATTATCACGTCTGCACTGCGCTGCTTGCTCAGTTCTTCCTTCAGTTCTTCCGGATGGCAGGAGTCGGTGAATGAGATACGGCTGCATCCGCTACGTATGCCGGCGTTGGCCAGTGCCTGCTGGAAGTCGTAGCTGTCGCCCATCTCCAGCGACACGAACAGCACCTTTTTCCCGATTTCGTCGAACTCCTTGGCCAGCTGAAGGCAGAAGGAAGATTTACCCTGACCGGACTTACCGTAGACTATCCAGTTTCCCGTAGCCTCCGTTTTGCCGAACAGGTCGGCAAAACGTGGGGAAAACGGCACAAAGTCGTACTTCCGGTCTTCTATGTTCTTGATGCTCCAGTTTCTCATAACTCTCCATTTTGTACCTGACGGCGGATTAACTTATCCATGATCATTCCTTCCAGCTCGCGAAGGTCGTCAACTAACCACACGGCTTTCCGTGAGTCTTCCGTGGGATATTTTTCTACCTTGTCAAGCTTTCCCCAGATTTCGTCCTGCTCTTCTGCGTCGGTCACTCCGTTGGCGGCACAGATGGCGCGTACGTCCTTCTTCGTGGCTCCCAGCAGGGTGATGTAGTTACGCACTACGCGTCCGTCTATCTCATCGAATCCGTCCACACGGCCTACGTTTCGCTTGATGTTGCGGCGAAGGGTTTCCGTACCTACCAGCAGACAGCCCATGCGGTATTTGGTGTCGTCATACAGCGGGATAAGGCAGGTCATGGCACTGTTAGAAAGCTTGCCTGCATCATCGAGCACCAGCACCGGATTACGGTCGGACATACGGTTGATGGCAGAGGTTATATACTGTAGCATGTCATCTGTATCCGTATAGCGGGTGAAGGTGATACCCAGGCATCGGCCCAGCTTCTGTAGGAACTTCTTAGCCGTCCACTTCCAGCACTTCAGGTAAATAATCGAGTTGTCAGGGCAGGTGTTGTAAAGGTCGATAAGCGAATGTGTCTTTCCGCTACCGCTTCGGCTGCTGATACAGAACCAGCGGTGGTTTTTCTTGGCGGCGGTCAGGTAAAGCTTCACCTGCTTGTATGACGATACGCTTTCTACAATCTTCCAGGTGTTGTCATAGTAGTTCAGTCCTACGGCTATCTTATCGGCCATCGAATCTTCCTTTGCTCCGTACTTACCTGCACGGAACTGTGAGAAGGCAGCGCCCGATACGTCGCACTTGCGTGCCAGTTCTGCGGCCGATGATCCACGCTGAATTAATGTCTCGATGTAGTCTCTAAGTTTGTTTGCGTCCATAGTTCAATATCTTTTTAATGGGTTATTAAATCAGTTTTAAATTATCTTGAAAAGCCAGCGTCTGTAGAGCTGAACTCATAATCATCATCATCATCAGGATAAACCGTGCGTGAGGTGCGTGTGTCGTTTTCCTCGTATTCCACATCCTCGGCATGAAGGCGAAGCTCGTTACGGTTGTCCTTGTGTTGTCCGCGGCTGTCGGTAATGCAGAAACGCTCCAGTATGTTATGAACAGGAAGTGCATGACTGAACACGCTGTCGCGTATGGTGTCGATGTCTCGTTCTGCCGTTTCCACGATTTCCTTTTTCAGCGATTCGTTAAACTCATTGATGCGTCGGCGCTGTTCGAAGTGTTCCGGCTTCTGGTCTATCAGTGCCATGGGCACGGCTTCTTTTTCAGAGAGCAGGTAGCGCAGCGTACCGATTTCCTTTCCTTCGTCCTTGGTTCCTTTCTTTCCGGCATTCGTAATGAGCACGTGGCTTGTGTCGTCGGGGTCGTAGCGTACTACCCAGCTTGTGCCCAGGTGGTCAAGCAGCGAGCGGTCCAGACTGTCGTACACGTACTGCATTCCGTTTCTCTCCATGATGATGCCCCTTGACTCCAGTTTGTTGGTGCGTCCGCTGGTCTGACCCATAAGCAGAAGGTACTGTTCATCGGAGAAACGCATCTTCCGTTCGTCGGGTGTCTGGCTCCATGCCTTCATGTAGGCTTCTATCTTCTTTGCGCGTTCCATCTGCATCACCTCATGAATGCGGCGTATGGCTTCCTGCTCGGTAGGGATAAACTTTCTGTGTTCATTAAGCCACTCCACGTTCGGCTGTATCTCCTTGCTGGAGGTAATGCCGAATCCTGAGAAGGAAGGGAACTTCTGGAAGTATTCCAAAATGAGATACTTGAAGTAAGGTTCCACTATCTTGGCCTGTGCGTTCTTTACTTCCGCAGGTGTGAGATACTTCGTCATCTGCTCATAGAAGGGGAAAAGCGATTTCTTGTGGTAGTTGTCGCACTGCATCTGCACCGGAATGTATCGCTCGCCAAAGAGTTCGCGCGTGTGGCGTACGGCGTTGGTAAGTGCTTCCTTGATAAGAGAGTCACATTCGTTTTCGCCGATGGCGTAACCTATTGGATACTTGCAGCAGGCATCGAGCACTACGACGATGGTCTTTCTACTATGATAGGTAGTTCTTCTTTCTTCGCGTACGGTACCGCCCTTGCGCACCTTCTTCACTTCCTCACGCTGGAAAAGCATTTCAACTTCCCAGCCATCGAACACCCAGAAGGTCATCGCGGTAAGCGGAGCCGAACGGCGTACCTGCTTCTTCAGGTTGCTGTTCCATTCGCCTATTCCCCGGCGGCGTGTCTTGGTCACTACATCGTACTTCTGACGGTATGCGCCGATGGTGGCGGGCGACTTGATTTCTTCCAGCCCGAACTCTGCGGCCAGCTTGTTGTATTCCTGCATCACCTGTACGTTGTTCCAGTTCATGTGCAGACCAAGGAACTGACGGATAAGCGACTCGGCCAGCTCGCTGCGTTCGCTTCCCTGGCGTTCCTTCAGCTTCGATGCGGCATCGTTTCCGTAGTTCTTATGGATCACGCTGCGGAACCCGGCTTCATCTCCAGCCTTACGGGCTTCCTCGTATGCCTCGCACTTGCGCTTCAATGATTTCCACGAAGCCGGAAGGTGATGCGGAAACAAGGGTTTTCCCTTGGCATCCTTCACATCGAGGAGCGACTGACACTGTGCGCCCAGGCGTTCCCACACGTTGATGCGTGTGCTTCCACCTATGGCACTCTGTTTCTGACGGTCGCGAAGGCGAAGCAAAGCTTCCATCACGTTTACCGACAAGGTATATTCGTTTACTTTTTCCTGGGGGAGTGTGTTGTTATCGCCGTAGCGGTATGCCTGAAAGTAAGTGTATGCCCTGTTGTTGTATTCCACTTCCTTCTCCAGCTCGCTCTGCTGGTCGCGGCTTGCCAGTTCTGCATACGGGTCGCCGTATGATTCTACGTACTTGCGCTTGATGTCTGGTCTCATGGTTTCAAATTCTACGAGGGCAGGATTTCCGGGTGTGCTGCGACGGGCGATTATCAGCTGGCCTTGTTTTTTCATCCAGTCAAAATTAGACTTAGATATAAAGCCTGTTTCGCTTCCTACTCTGTGTTTTTCGTCGAAACGAATCACATCGCAGGCCAACACGCAAACCTTATCCTTATATATTACTGCCATTTGTTCAAATCTTAGATTGTGCAGCCTCAGGAATCGAACCTGAAGCTAAGCCGCCTGCATCTTTTTGCCTTGTCAATACCTATTGCGTTAAAGATTACTTCATACCAAAACCAATCCTATGACAAATTCACGTTATCCTGAAAACGTGCAGGTTCTTATAGCTGCGTGTGAGTTATCTGTCTGCCTTGTCCATCTTTATTGCTACGGGAACCAGCGATGCAGACAAGAGTGCGATTCCGGCTATATTAAGCCATCCTTCTGTAAATGTGTTCGCCACTGCAAGGGCAAGTATTGCGATAAGTATGTTTCTTGTTTTCATAAGCTTTCGGTTTTTAAAGACCGTCATATCTTCACAGACCGGACGGTTTTTATTACATTTGTAAATGAATTATTAACTATACGTCTATGCTGTTTGAGATTGTATTATTCAAACTCTCTGACAGCATGATGTTTAAAAATTTACAAAACCATGAGTCTGAGAAATTATCTTGTAAGATCAGATGGACCTTATGAAGAGATATTAGGGTCTTTCCAGAATGAAGAGATTGTACAGCTTTATAATCAATTAAAAGCTGACGGAGGTAAGTCGCACTATGATTATGTGAAGTCGAATCTGACAGACATCCTTCTATACATTTCGAAATCTCCATCACAACGGAATCAAAAGAAGTGGCTGAAACGTGAAGACCTTCTTCATCTTCGTTTTTCTGCATTACAGATTTCATCTGCCACTGCAAAATTTCTTTGCGATATTCTTCCAAGTGAGGGAATCGTTGATTGCGGCTCATATAGAGAGTTTCACTCCGTTTATGCAGATGCTTTGGCTTATTTTTGGTTTGATTATCCGTTAAGTCAATTCCCTTTTGAGGGGTTTCCAAATCCTTTTCTGGCAAAATCGCCGAAAAAACTTTAACAATCTCATTCTCCAGCGCTTTACACAGGCGCTGGTTTCTTTTATTCTTTCTTCTCATAGTTCAATCATTTAACAACAAAATCAATTTTAGCCAGCACCTTATCAAGGTTCTGCATATCGTCTACCAACCGCTGAGATGCGGTAAACTCGATGGTAAATCCGTCATAGCTGAACGGTACAGCATACGCTACAAGGAAGTTAGCCAGACGCTGTAAATACTTATTAGTGCTATACGTTTTCATTTTCTTGTATGTTATTCATTGATAACCCTCGTTACATTACCCTTGCTGTCCAATACCTTGACAGGCTTCTCGATTAAAGCATAAGGGCATTTAATGGCCTCCTCGGCTTCTGCCAAAGTGGCTGCTCCTCTTAAAACCCCTCCGTTCTGCAACGCGGCAACACGTATCTCGTGTGACTTCAATGAAGTGGAATTGTCAAAACGTAATGCCTTTCTCACTGTGGGAGCGGTTGCGCAGCATATCTTTTCCAGTTCCTGACTCAGTCCGTGAGGGATAAGTATTTCAAATCTGTTTTCTTTCATGAATTCTATGCTTTTATGTGAGTAAGTTTGTTTACAAGGGAAATACGAAGTTCTTTGTCTTCTATCCGGGCTACATCTGCCAGTATATCTACCAGACGTTCTTTCGTGAGACGGTTGTGATTCCTCTTTTGTGGTTCCGGCCATAGAGCAAGCTGTTTGCTTTGCTTAACAATGTGCTGTGCTTCTTCCACTTTATTGATGACAAGGTCTTCTGCCCAGTCGCGAAACATTCTTGCACGTTCTGACTTGATAAAGAATCCAAGTCGGACAATTCCACGTTTTGTCCATAACACGGTTTTGAATGGGTAACTATCTGATTTACAATCAGCGTTACTTTTAGTAACGCTAGCGTTACCATTGATTAATGTAACATAATGTTTACCTTCAATCAGTTCATCTTTATGCTCTGATTTATGTTTTCTTACTGTTCCAGCAGAAACGCCGTAACCTTTTGCCACTTCGCTTGTAGTCATTAAAAACTCATGATTTTCATCTGGAGTTACCTCTACTGAGAGGTTTTCCGATACTACTTCCTTGATTTTATTCATATTACAACTGTTTTATAAGTTTATTTCTTATCTTTGTGCGCCACTTTCATTTTTGAAACGGTATGCAATATTACTAAGATTTTAGTTATACACAAAACTTTTGAGCGAATATTTTAGTTTAAATGGGTAAAAAAATGAATATTGAGGAAAGTTCGAAAGAGCGAATTGTTAAGTATATCAACTTTAAGGGAATATCTAAAACACAATTTTACAATGATTTAGATATAAAAAGAGGGCTTTTAGATACAGATAAACTAAAAGCTACTATTTCCGATACTATTTTAGCTAAAATATTAGTTATTTACTCAGATTTAAATATTGGATGGCTTCTTACGGGAGAAGGTGAAATGATTACATCAACACAAAATAAAGAAATGAAAAACGAAGAACTACCAGTAGCGCATCGCACTGAATCGAATGAAGGGATACCACTTATTCCGATTAATGCCATGGCCGGTGCCTTCACCGGTGATCAGTCAGTTATGGAATATGAATGTGACCGATACATCATCCCCTCATTCAAGGGAGCAGACTTCCTTATCGGAGTGAAGGGAAGCAGTATGTATCCTCGATATAACAGTGGCGACATTGTAGCCTGCAAGCGTTTAAACCTTCAGGATCTATTCTTTCAGTGGAATAAAGTATATGTGCTGGACACTGACCAGGGACCGCTTATCAAGCGAATCAAGCCGGGAACAGACAAAGGTCATGTCACCATCGTATCAGATAACAAAGATTACGAACCATTCGAACTTGCAATAGACCACATCTATCATGTGGCCCTTGTAGTCGGAGTAATAAGAGTAGAATAAAAGATATGTTAGAACATTTTTACGACTATCCTTCTGTATATTTTGACGAAACAGAAAGAGATATGAATGATTTAAATGGCCCCATATATGAGGCCATTTCTGAACTGTCGGAAAGAGAAAATGTAAAAATCACCCTTGTGCATTATCTTTCTGCGAAGTTTTCAAGGGGAGAAAGTTTTTTTTCGTTGTTTGATATTCAATGTGAAGAGACGCGAATTCAAAATATATGCGCGTCTTATCTGAAGAACCAGCATTTGGTAGCTTTGAGCCTTCATAAGGAATATCAGGGAAATACTTCTCTCGTAAATGATGAGTTGGCTTCCAGGATGCGATAAACTGAGCAATACGGTGATGAAATTCATTAAAGTCAAGTTTGTTCATCTCTTTTTCATTAAGAGGTGTAACAAACCCGTTCATTGCATTTTCAGGAGATATGATATTCTCATTCTCATCAATAACATCTACTATTACACGTAAATACTTTGCCATGGCGTTTTCAATTCATTTTGTACAAATATAGCGTTTTACTCCCACATAAATCACTTATTTTTTAAATAAATACTTAATTATCAACAAGTTATTTATTTAATTGTACACGTAAAAGGTGGAATAAAGGGTATAACTCAAACGAATAAAGCGTTATTTTAACCATGTTTTAACCAATAAAGGGTTTTACTCGGCTATAAAAATATCGCAAAAACTATGCGTGTTCTATGCCTGTTAGGAACATTTTGTTTTGCGTTTACTATGCGTGTACTATGCGTGTTAGTACGCCTGTTCGTGTTTTTAACGGAAATTTAACAGATAAACCCAACAAAAAAGCCGCTTCCGGGAGTCTCCTGAAAGCGGCTTTAATCTTCGTTTAAAAGGGGTTATTTAAGCACTGAGCGGGTAATGATGGCCCTCTTTGTCACCGTCCGGCAGTGTTCTGTATGCAGCACCTTGTACAGGTAGCTTTTCTTAATTCCTAAAGTATTCTCATTCAGTTCTTTATACACCTTTTCTATAGACCCGAAGTAATGGTCTTCTTTTTCGAAGATAAGGTGAACGTGTATTACTTTCGTCATGGCTTGTTATATTGGTTTTCTGCTGCAAATATACAAAATACGCATTATATTGGATAATTCGATAAAATAAAATCAAAATAAAAGGTTTCAGGATGCGCCAAAACGAAGAAAACGTTTTTAAGCCCCATTTTAGGCATTTTTTCCTCTATTCATACATTGCAGCCATGAGATACAGAAAAGGCGGCACGCGTCAAAAAAACGCCCATGCCGCCCGTCGTAATGTATGCGCTATTGTTCGCGCCGTGTATGTTTTGTGAACATTTTGTTTTTTGCCGCTCGTGCTGCTTGTGCTTCGTAACTCGCTGATTTGCAGTCACGCTTGCTTCACACTCACATTTTGTTCGTTCACATTTTGTTTTATCCCCCGTAAAGATAAGCCTGTCCATCTTCATCAATGAAGACTGTAGGATCTATATTGCCATAATCAGCTCGTACCAAAGGAGCTCCTATCGGATCATAAAAAGGCCCGTAAGGACTATCAGCCACAGCTACTCCAATAGCCGTTTCACCTTTACGGTCCGTCACAGGTACATACATATAAAATTTACCGTCACGTTCAATACACTGGGCAGCCCATGCATCTCCACCTGCCCATTCAAATGTCTTGAATGACAAAAGAGTGGGATGTTCGGTCCAGTTCACCATATCATCCGTGGAATAAAGTTTCCAGTCGTTCATGGTAAACCACGTAGAACCGTCTTCATCGTGACTTGTATAAAGGTACAGCTTGTCATTGTATACCATAGGAGCCGGATCAGCCGTATAAGATGTTTGGATAATGGGGTTTTGTGCATTTACTGCCAAACCAGACAACAAAACCACTCCCTGCATAATTCTGCACCATCGAATATTTAGTAAAGACAACTTTATATCTTTTCTTAAAATCTTTTTTATCATATATACTCTATTTATGCTGTAAACTAATATCAGAATTTCCAATAATCCAATTCAAATAAATCCTTATTATTCTCTCCTTCAAAACTAAGGTACAAATCATGTATGCCACTGACCGCATTGACCTCACAAGAATAAAGTTCATACTTAGATGTTTCATTTCCCTGCGGTATATTCACGTTTCCCACAATCTTTCCATCCGGAGCATCCAAACGAATTTTCAGATTTCCTCCCTCAAGAGGCAATGCGGAAACTTCAAAACAGCGAGCTTTATTCTTTCCAAAGTTCACTCCACGTACACAGATGTACTCTCCATTGTTCACATCTACCACCGAAAGAGACTTATCTGCATTCGGAGCAGTTTTCAATCCATATCCCCAAGCCATAGTTTCAGCTTCTACCTTACGGAACGGATTAAAAGTACCGATCTGCTCCAGCTTGGTATCCGCCCAATAAGGTACTTCTTGAATAGTTCCATCTTCATTATAGTGCATTTCTGCCACTGACACCGAACGGCGTTCATAATGAGTATTCGTTTCCAGTTTTAACAAATCATAATTCAATCCAAAGACATACGATTTCCCCTTATAATCCATAATACCAGGATGATTGCCTCTGGTTCTCTCCGTAGGGCGCATAATGTATCCTTTCGTTTTCCATGGTCCTGTAGGACTATCACTCATTGCATACCCTATTCCCTCCGGACAACAGGTAGAAGCAAAAGCCAAATAATAATGTCCATTACGTTTATAGAACCACGGACCTTCCTGATAATGCTCCGGAGTTTCTTTTAGCTTTACAATATCTCCAGAATATGAAATCATGTCTTCATTTAATTTCACATAATAACAATTGGGATTTCCCCAATACATATAAGCTTGCCCATCCTCATCGATGAACACGGTAGGATCAATATCATCCCAATGTTCTTTCTGCCATACAAGAGGCTTTCCTAGAGGATCCTTAAATGGTCCATAAGGACTGTCGGAAACAAGCACACCGATTCCATTTCCATGAATCGGACAATACATATAAAACTTACCATTGCGCTCAACTACCTGTTCAGCCCAAGCTCCATTATCACGCTTCACCCAATCAAAGCTCTTGAGAGAAGCAACAACCCCATGATCAGTCCAGTTAACCATATCGGTAGAAGTATACAACAACCAATCCTGCATTTTAAACCCTTCGGCATCATCTTCATCATGCGTCGTATAAAGAAATACCGTATCATTGTATACCATCGGTGCCGGATCGGCAGTATATTTCGTTTGAATAATAGGTCGTTGAGCATTTACATTCAGACAATTCAACAGTCCACAACCACTACACAGTAACAAAATCTTGCTAATATTCATAATATTCAATATTTAAGTTTATCAAATCGATTTTTCCCTATGTATCATTAAAAACTAATTACTCTACCAATTTCCACCAATCAAAATTGAAAAGCTTGCAGCCTTTTCTACCCTTAAAACAGAAATATAAATCATGTGTACCTGAAACAGCCTGTTCACCCTGTTTCACCGCTGTTTCTAAAGTCTTCCAGGCTTCCCATCCTCCGGTATGAGGTACTTGTATTTCTGTAATCAACGTGCCACCAATACTGTCGGCATACACTTCAATTATTCCGCCTCTCAATGCACTGGCCACACTTACTTCTAACTTGCTGGCACCCTTTTTGCCTAAATCGACTTCTCTGACCTTTATATAATCACCATTATGAATGTCTGATACATAAATTCCTGTCCGATCATTCGGCTCCGTCTTCACACCTTCAGAAAAAGCCATAGTCTCCGCTTCTACTCGCTGATAAGGATTTAGAGAACCTACCGGTTTTACTCCTTCTTGCGTAGCATTAATAACAGGGAATGTTCCGCCTGCATTGTATTCAAACTGTTCTACAGCCACAGAACGTCCGAATCCACCACCTCCAGGTAATTTTCCGGTATGATAAAAGAAATAAGAGTTCCCTTTATAATCAATCACCCCACAATGATTCGTAAATGAACCCGTATCCTGCAAAGGCATAATTTCTCCCATATATTTCCAGGGACCAACGGGCGATTTACTCATGGAATACGCAATATGTTCCGGAACACCCCCTGCCGCATACAGCAAATAATAATTATCCTTTCGCTTATAAAACCAAGGACCTTCCGTATAGATATCCTTGTATTTTTCTCCCTTCACACGCTTATCCGGATTTGGAGCTCCGAAACTGTTCACTGTTTGTTCCAGCTTCTTCACCTCACCCTTGATGGATATCATATCCTCATTCAATTCTGCATAATAAATATTCGGATTTCCCCAATACAAGAAAGCCCTTCCATCATCATCAATATACACAGTTGGGTCAATATAATCCCAACTGCCGTCACATAGCGGTTTCCCGATGGCATCCCGGAAGGGTCCCACAGGAGAATCACCTACCGCCACTCCGATAGCCATCGCTCCTGTAAGTTTTGAATGCAGACAGACATACCAATAAAATTTACCCTGACGCTCTACGCACTGTGCAGCCCATGCACGGTCATCTGCCCATTCAAAAGATTCTATGGCCAACGGAGAGCCATGGTCTGTCCAATTCACCATATCGTCCGTAGAATACACTCTCCATTCCTGCATCCAGAAAAAATCAGCTTTGTCCTCATCATGTCCTGTATACACATAAAGTCTGCCATCGTGCACCATAGGAGCAGGATCTGTCGTATAACAGGCCTGTACAATCGGATTCTGTGCCATCAGTATGGGAGAAATTAATCCTCCCAATACTGAAAATAATATCTTATTCCTTATCATCATTCCAATATTAACAATTTACTTCCGGGTAATCACTACACCTCCATTTTTAGGAATAGAAAGATTCAAAGTCTGTTTCTTGTTGATAACCTGTTCCTTGACTGAGCCTGCCAGTTTATCATTATCTTCATACAAATTGACGATTTCTCCTGCTGCAAACAAAGTTGAAACATCTATCTTTAATTTAATAGTTTCATCCTGTGCATTAATTCCTGCCACGTACCATTTACCAGCATGTTTACGTGCCATCACAATATATTTTCCAGGATAACCGTCTATAAACTTCACCTCATCCCAAGTAGTAGGCACTTTTTTCATGAAATCCACGGCCCAAGCTGGAGCGTCAGTCAGGTTATTAGGTGCCAATGCAAAATGCTGCACCGGACTCTGAAACAATACTGCCGTAGCCAATGCAAATACATCGGACGTAACTCTCAGCCGTCCCCCCGGTTCATTTTTCGCATTATAATATTTGTTCAAAGTACTTCCTCCGAAATCCATACTCCCAATCGTATTACGAACAAACGGATGGATACATGCATTGAATGCTTCTGCATCGCAGCTTCCCTGAGAGAAATTCATGTTTTCACTGGCCAATACCGCTTCACTGGCCGCATAATTAGGATACATACGTTCCCATCCACGCGGAATGGTACATCCATGAAAAATAACCAACAGTCCATAATCGTTTGCGTCAGCTAAAATGTCTTCATAAAGCTGCATGGTGACCTGCTTGTCACTACCTATGAAATCGACCTTAATACCTTTGATACCTATACGTTGCATCCATTTCATTTCTTTCCGACGCTCAATGATATTACTCATTTTTCCACGAGGTCCTTGAGGGGCATCATTCCAGTATCCATTGGAGTTATACCACAAATATAGCCCTACATTCTTCTGTTTGGCGTAGGCAGCCAGCTCTTCTATCTTATCATAACCTACCTGTGTATCCCAAAGCGCATCTACCAGCACCGTACGATATCCCATAGCTGCACAAAAATCTACATAACGCTTTTGGTCATCCATATTCATACTGGCATCTCCGGCAATAATCCAGCTCCAAGTTCCACAACCGTATTCTGCGGTATAGTCTTTCGACGGTTCATATAACGGCTCTACCACATCAAACGGTACAGTTGTTTCTACAATAGGAGCCAGTGTAGAACCCAAGGTTATAGTACGCCAAGGAGTCTTACCCGGCAATGCAATTCCCGGAGAAATCGTGCCATTGCCGTTAAATTCACCTTCCTGCGGAAAACCAATGGTATACAACCCATCTTCATGCCCCATCAAACGACTACCGCAATAATAACTGTTTACTCCAGTTTCAGAAATTAAAATCCAACCTTTATCTGAATTTTTAAACAAGCAAGGGAATGTATATCCTTCTCCCCAACCATTTTTTCCCATCGTATCATCTACTGTATATGGAGTTTCATAGCTGGGAGAAGTTCTGGCGAAACCACCCATCGGTCCGCTTTGTGGACATAAGAAAGTAGTCGTACCTTCCGGCATGACAAACCCCGTAGTTTCCTGCTGTATCACACAGCACAAAATATCCTTCTTAGGATAAACGGTATATCTAAAGGCCACGTCATTATTACTTACCCGAAATTCCACATCAAAAGCAGTTCTCCCTTCTTTTGTAAATGGAACGACTACTGATTCAGCCGCATACTCCACCTTACTTTTTTTTATGTTCGGTAAACGGTAGTTCTTCCGGATAGAGGTCTCCTTGATTTCACTACCGAGTGATAAAGAAGATGTAAAATCACCAATAGTAGTCTTCATACCCAACGGAGATTTCTCAATAAAAGTTACTCCATCATAGAATACCTGATAAGAAGGAATTCCACCTTCATCTGACACTACTACCTTCAAACGTCCATCAGGACTCAGCACCTCTTTTTCACTTGCATATAAACTTGTCATACAAATCATCGCAGTAAACGATGACAATAATACACGTTTAATCATAGACATTAGTTTTATTGTTTATGTTTCCCTTTTAGTGCAGATAAAACGACTAAAAGGGAAACGTAATATTACACATCATTCTGTAAGCAGGCGCAACATAAAGATTCCACCAGCCACACTATTTTCTCACTTTTCTTTTATCAGAGTCTCGGCTGCAAAACCTGTTCTATTATTTCTTTATATGCTGATATTCAAAGAAATCGATATCAACAAAACCACCCAGACTCTTTGTCGCATAATTAAACAAAGCAAACTTAGTGCCCATAAAGAAACGACGATAATCAAAAATCATCTTAAAATCAGTTCCGATTTTCTTCCAGTCTTTATTATCGTAACTATAATAGAATGAAGCTATATCCTTATTCAATCTGAAGTCCCCATCCAAACGAAGGTATATCACATCCGATGTCAATTCTACCTTTTGAATTTCATTTCGATCAATACCTGTCACAGACTTATTTTTTTCATCCAATTTGACACTTTCTGTTTTCATAGTCAAATACTTCTGGCTTCCTTGACAAGTGACAGCTAAAATTCCAGCATCTCCATTAAATGCACTCAGTCCAGCCACATCACCATCCTTCATGCCCGAAAGGTCCATACAAACCACTCCAGAACATTTCGGCCCTTCCATACGCTGAGTTAAAGTATTAGGAGCCACAAACAAATTATCCACAACTCGTCCGGTCGTCAACCGTAAATATCCCTTACGTGCATTCAATGACCAACATTCATTCATCGGATTATGATTCCACTGCCAGTTTAATTTTAGCTTTTCGCCACTAAAATCATCACTCACTACCAATCCTTCAGAAGAATATCCTTGTACAGGCTTAGACATTGTAGCCGGCACATGTCCATTTTCATCTCCTAACATCGGCCAGCCGTCTACCCATCGACAAGGCATCATAGTCAACACACGACCTACCCCATTACGATCCTGAAAAATAACTCCATACCAATTTCCTTTTCCATCATCTACAATCGTACCTTGTGCCACGTACGGAAAACCAGCAAATGCATCTTCCAATATCACCTTTTTCTCATAAGGACCGGTAATTTTATCTGCCCGGTAACATACTTGTCTGCGTTTACCTCCTCGAGGCCATGAAATCATCAGCAAATAATACTTCCCATCGTGTTTTATCACCCTACTACCTTCCAGTAAAGCATTTTCCTCTTTATCTCTTTCGAATATCTTCATATCCACACCTCCCGGCATGACATCACTCAAATCCGGCTTCAGTTCACGCAACTGTCCGGTACCATAAAAGATATAAGCTTTCCCATCGTCATCAAAAAACAAAGATGCATCATGAAAATGAGGAATACGTGACGACAATGTCCATCCCTTTTTAGGGTCAGAAGTAGTATACACATATCCTTTGTAAGGGGTGTCATTCGGAGAAAAATAAGCATAATATGTTCCATTATGGTAACGCAAAGAAGTAGCCCACTGGCCACGTCCATATACAGTTCCTTCTTTCAAGTCATAATTCGGTTTATCATCCAACCGATCATACAGATAACTTACGATTTCCCAGTTGACCAAATCTTTTGAGTGCATGATCGGCGCTCCCGGAACCAAATGCATGGTTGTACTCACCATATAAAAGTCATCCCCTACACGTATCACATCCGGATCAGGAACATCTGCCCAAAATACAGGATTAGAGAAAGTTCCATCTCCATTGTCACCACACTGGGCATTGACTACGTCAGGGTACACGCCTCCCATAGCCATTAACAGACAAGCTAGCAAAAAGTGTTTTTTCATGATTTTATTCTATTACAAATGATTCATTCTGTTAATTCTTTACTTTGCATACACGACATACCGCTTTCCCGGTTCTGTTTTCAAGTCATATTCATAGATTCTCTTTAGTTCAGGCTTTTCCGGATTCGAGAGTTTCTTCGATATTAAAGGTGAAGCAACTTCAGCCTGACAAAGTAATTCATTCGGACAATCCCCTGAAGCACGCTTCAAACCTTTGCCTTTCAAAGGAATATACGACCGTAAACGTATAGTTCCACCTATCCGCGAATAAATTACAGCCTTGGTAAGATGCACATTTTTCCAATCCATATCTACGACAAAACCTCCTCGTGCCACCAAGCCTTTTACATTTCCATCCTGCCATTCATCAGGTACGGCTGGAAGTAAATGCACTGCACCATCATGACTCTGCAAAAGCATTTCTGCCACTCCTGCTGTAAAGCCAAAATTTCCATCTATCTGAAAAGGTGGATGTGCATCAAACATATTGGGATACGTACGCCCTAAAGGATACTTACCTGCCAGACTGTCGCAAGGTAACAATGAAAGCATATTCCGAATGATATTATACGCATGATTTCCATCCAGCATACGTGCCCAGAAATTAATTTTCCAACCAATACTCCAGCCCGTAGCCATATCACCTCTTTGCAGCAATGTATTTTTAGCAGCCTGAAATAATTCTGGATGCCGGTAAGGAGAAATCTGATTACTTGGATACAGTCCATACAAATGAGATATATGACGATGCTGGTCTTTCGGGTCATCCACATCTTCCAGCCATTCCTGAAGCTGATTATATTGTCCTATTTGCATAGGAGGCAACTGACTTATCAGAGACTGAAGAGAATCACAATATGCCTTGCTATCCCCTATAATCCGTGCAGCAAGAAGAGTATTGCTCAATACATCAAAAGCTATTTGGTTATCCATCGTGCAACCGGCTACAATTGAAACTCCGTTCGGTCCATGTTCCGGAGAGACAGAAGGTGCAGTCACTCTCCAACCATACCGAGGATGCTTAGTCATAAATGACAAGAGGAAATCAGCCGTACCTTTCAACACAGGATAATATTCACGAAGAAAATTCTTATCACCCGAATATAAATAATGCTGCCAAAGATGTTGAGCTACCCAGGCTCCTCCATTAGGCCACATACCCGCATCGGCAAAATCCACCGGTCCGGCAGCCCGCCAGATATCCGTGTTATGATGTGCCACCCATCCTTTAGCTCCATATAACACACGAGCTGTTTCTTTACCTGTTACGGAAAGTTCATGCGCCATTTGAAAAAATGGCACATGAGTTTCCGACAAGTTAGTCACCTCTGCCGGCCAGTAATTCATCTCCGCATTGATATTAATTGTGTACTTACTATCCCAGGGTGCATATAAATCCTTATTCCATATTCCCTGAAGATTAGCCGGCTGACTGCCTGGCTGCGAGGACGAAATCAACAAATAGCGCCCATACTGAAACATCAACGCAGCCAGTGAACAATCTTTTACCTTATTGAATTCGTTAATACGTACATTCGTTTCCTTCTTTGAAAATTCCGAAGATGGCAAATGTAAAGCCACTCTTCCAAATTGCGCAGAATAAATCGCCTTATGCTCATCGTACAACTTTTTATTCTGTTTATCCCACGCCCCTTCAATGGCACAGCGCGCTTTAGCGTATGCATCTCCCGACACATCCTGATAATTCACAAAATTAGTTGCCGCACTGAGAAAAACGGTAGCCGAAGATGCACCTCTGACAGACAAGCATCCATCTTTACATTCTATTTTTCCATCCGATTTCACACGCATCATAACCACCGCATGAAGTGCAGCTGGAATACCTTCATGCTCTGCTCCGTTACACTTCATTATAAGATAGCCTCCTTCGCTCTTTACCTCTGAAGTCAGCGGACAAGCATATCTCAAATCCACATCCAATTTCTTATTACCTTTATCTGTCGCCATTTCTACAACCATGACGTTATCAGAAAAAGACGTAAATACCCGACGGGTATATTCCACACCATCACACCGAAAACGTACTGAAGCCGTAGCATCTTCTAAATTCAAATCACGATAATAAGAATCAATCTTTCCCTCACAATTGAAATCCATCAAAAGACTCCCCAATGTCAAATAACGCATTCCATGATGCGATGTCATAAATTTTTCATCCAACAGCGTTCTGGCTTCCAAATTTTTATTCTCAAATATAAGCCGTCTTACCTCATCCAGATAGCCTGAAGCACCAGCTCTGTTATTGCTATATGGACCGCCGGCCCAGAATGTTTCTTCATTCAGTTGGATTTCTTCGTGATTTATTCCACCAAACACCATTCCTCCCAAATGTGAATTACCTACGGGCAATGCTTCCCACCAATTACGTGCCGGAGCAGAATACCACAACTTCAAATCCCCTGCACTATTGGCAAACACACCAAGAATCGAAGTCGCCAGAAACACACATACGTACAGAAATTTCTTCATAGATGCCTATTCTTACAGTGATTATTTACTGAATGTTCCTGAAACAAAAGGCAGACACAAATATAAAGCAGAATGCCAATATTCCCAATCGTGTCCACCGTCTCTTACCCTAAACTGACACGGTATTCCCGCTTTGCGCATGGCCTGAAAGAACTCGATATTTCGGTCAAGCAAGAAATCGTCATCTCCACAATCCACAAACCATCTCACTGATTTCAGTGCCTGAATCGTACCTGCATCTGCATTCGTCACACGCTTGATACAGCTCCTTTCTATCACAGCTCGTGTCAAAATAGCCAGCTTGCTGTCCGGATTATCAAAACGGGCTGCTCCTTCTTCCGGAATTGACATCAGCGCACTCATCGCATACACCGAAGCAAACTTATCTGCATGCCACAACCCATAGCCGGTAGCTCCTCCGCCTCCCATGGATAATCCGGCTACTGCACGATTCTCTTTATCCCCAATAACGTGATATTTATTTTCTACATAAGGCAAGAATTCTTCAAAAAAGAAATCTTCATAAAGCCAGCCAGGCATATTAAAGAAACCATTCCATATTTCCTTGTAAATATCACCACCAGCATCAGGCATCACAATAATCATCTCACGAGCTTCCTGTGAATATATCAAACGGTCGGCCACCTCCTGCACATGTCCGCGCCATACCCAGTCTTGATTAGTTTGCGACATTCCATGAAAAAGATAAAGCACTGGATATTTTTTTCCCGGAACTTCTCCATAAGATGGAGGAAGATACACCGAGCATGTTCTTTCTGCATTTAACTTTTTACTAAAGATTGTATCATTTACGACTCTGCTACGCGAAAATAACGATACGGGTATAAAGCATAAAACCCATAAAGCAATAAAAAAAGAATGTTTATCCATAGACTTAAAATTTAATCCATACAAAAATACGCACCAAGCATACAAATTACAATAAATTACGTTACCAGGACTTTCGTTCACGTTACACATAAGCGATATTGCATTTACAAAACGTACATTTTACATATACTCATATTACATTCTCATTTATATCAAACTAATAAACAAGCAATTACATAAACACGTATCCTATCGGAAAGAAAACAGTATCTCGTAACATAGAATAAAAGATATGCAACATGCCGTCACACCTACCCCACACAAAACAAGTAAATTTGCCAATGAAAGATTACATAAATACTTCATTTAACCAACACAATCATTCAATTATTTACAACTAATTATTTAATCATGAAAAATCAATTTAAATTACTCACATTGGGAACACTAAGCCTCATCGCTGCCTCGTGTGGAAACAAGGTAACGATGCCCGATCCGGGTACTCCAGTGTTCACACAATTTACCTACACGGGGAAAGATGTAGTATATGAAAAGAATCCACTGGCAGAAGGAGAGTTTTATAATCCTATACTACAGGGATGTTACCCTGACCCCAGCATCTGCAAGAAAGGAACCGACTATTACCTGGTATGCTCCTCTTTTGCCATCAACCCCGGAGTACCCATTTTCCATTCTACGGATTTAGTAAACTGGAAACAGATAGGACATGTGCTCGACCGCCCTTCACAGTT
>OOCP01000145.1_pt1 | contig 89965 bp, 78 predicted proteins | sample 1671511 | NCBI WGS metagenome assembly OOCP01 (sample SAMN06348164, study PRJEB24527) | human gut metagenome | biome: human gut; feature: ankylosing spondylitis patient; material: feces | host: Homo sapiens | place: China | collected 2015-10 | reverse complement strand
CAGACGTATGCGCTTCCTCTTCTGTGGGAAGTTTTTTTAGTACTAGGTGGGTCTGGTACTAGTCGAATTTTTGGGTTTAATTATCTGGCGTCCAACAATCCAGAGATTTCGAGTACTCATGCTAAAATATAAGGATATTTCTCCATGGCGGAATAGCTATGACTCCCTATACTCAACTCATTGTCCTCTTTGTTTTGATCTTTCTTAGTGCCTTCTTGAGCTGCTCCGAAATTTCTCTGGCCGCAGCTCGCCGTGCGCGCCTGCAAGTATTGGCCGAGGAAGGGGATCGACGAGCGCAGCTTGTGATCAATTTGCAAGAGCACCCTGGACAATTCTTCTCAGCGATTCAACTCGGCAATAATGCCGTGGCGTTGTTAGGTGGTATTGTCGGAGATGCAGCCTTTTCACCCTTCTTCACGTGGTGCTTCGAACAGATTTTGCCACCCGATATTGTTGCCAATGTCGGATTTATTCTCTCGTTCACATTAGCGACCTTGCTATTCGTGATTTTTGCGGACCTGTTACCCAAACGTCTGGCAGTGGCCCGTCCTGAGGCCGCTGCGATGGCCTTAGTGCGTCCCTTACGTTTTGTGATTAGCATCCTGCGTCCGCTTGTCTATGTCCTTGAACACCTGTCTGACTCGCTGATGCGTAGTATTGGCTTTCCTACCAAACGCCAAGATACGATCACGCCTGAGGATATTTTGGCGAGTGTCGGTGCAGGCGCTGCTGCCGGTGTGATTGCTCCTCAAGAAGAGGCCGTAATTCAAAACGTATTCGACCTCGAAAGCCGTCTTGTTACATCCGCAATGACTCCCCGTGAAGATATTCTCTTTTTCACGCTGGACGAATCGGAAGAAAACATTCGCGCCAAAATTACGTCAGTACCCTATAACCGCTTTGTTGTGGTCGATAAAAACCTAGACCATGCCATCGGTTATGTGGATTCGAAGCATATTCTGAAGCAAGTGCTCGAAGGTAAGCATATCTCGCTCAAAGAGCAAGGTATCGTGCAGACCTGCCCCTTTATCCCAGATAGTTTGACACTCTCCGAAGTGCTGGACGTGTTCCAACGTGCAGGGGCGGACTTTGCCGTCATTATCAACGAGTATGCTTTAGTCGTTGGGGTCATCACCTTAAATGATGTCATGTCTACGGTCATGGGGGACTTGGTCACTACGCCCGATGAGCTACAGATTATCGATCGTGAAGACGGCTCTTGGTTAGTCGATGGCTCTACCCCGATTGATGATCTGGAGCACGCACTCGATATCGATGAGTTCCCAGAGGACTCCAGCTACGAAACCGTGGCAGGCTTCATGATGTACATGCTAAGAAAAATTCCGAAGCGTACCGATAAGGTCACTTGGCAAGGATATACCTTCGAAGTCCTCGACGTAGACAATAACCGAATTGACCAAATCTTCGTTACGAAGAATCCCAATGCCAACGAAAGCTCAACCGATACTAAGGCTCCGGACAAAGTCGTCAAGACCGACAAAGATTAACAGAGCTTAGTCCAGTATCAAAAAACCTCCCTTGCAATCAAGGGAGGTTTTTTTAGACTAGCTGACTTACACCTTACTCGGCCGTTTTACGGCGTGTACTCGTACGACGTGTCTTCGGCGCTTCCTTGGCTTCGTCTGTCCCTGCCTTCGCGGCAGCAGAGCGAGGTTTATATTCACGCTCAGGGAACTCAAACCCAATCTTGCCCTTCTTATCGACAACGAGATACGCCTCAAATGTTCGTTTGGTTTTCTTCGATATGAAGTCTTTAATGAGCGGGGATTTTCGCTCCTTCAAGAGCGTTTGAACCTCTTCGAGCGACAAGTCATGCGATAGGATATTTTTACCTAACCGGAACTCACACTTCGAAGAGCCTCCTTGCAGACTCATTTCGCAACAATACCCCTGAGGCGCATCCACCACATTGTGACCACAGCACGGGCAAATACCTACCTGTGGCATTTGTTGAACTTCTTCGCTCGATACAGCCGTTTGGGGTTCTTCGCCAAAATCAAATAAGAACTTCCACTTGCCCTGTTCGTCTTGCTTCAAGCAGAGCTCCGCTTCAAAGGGGAAACCGCGACGGCTCACAAATCCACTCAGAGGCCCAACATGCTTCTCAGTAATCAGAGTTTCCACCTCTTCTGGGGCTAACACACGGCTCGAGGCTTGCTTTGGAACACTAAAGTCACAAGACTGGCAACTATAGTGACGGTAGGCCTCGACAACCTCGCCACCGCATTGCGGGCAAGGAGCACGCAATTTATGAGGATTTTCAATCGGTACACTGTTACCCTCGTAGCGTTTGGCGGCATCCACCATGTTGCGCGTCAAATCACGAATATCATTCATGAATTGTTCTGCCGACTCCTTTCCCTCTTCGATCAATTTCAACTTGTATTCCCATTCAGCCGTTAAGCGGGGTTCGCTGAGGGCATGAATACGAAGCCCTCGTAACAGGGAGAAGAGTTGGAATGCCTTAGCCGTTGGGATCAGATCGCGCTCCTCACGGCGCATGTATTTTTGTTCAATGAGTCCTTCAATGGTTGCAGCACGTGTTGCCGGCGTTCCTAGCCCCTTTTCGGCCATGGCATCACGTAACTCATCATCTTCGAGCTTCTTACCTGCCCCTTCCATCGCACTTAACAGCGTCGCTTCCGTATAGCGTGCAGGCGGGCGCGTTTGTTGTGCCTCAACCGTCACGGTCTGCGTTAGTACCGTCTCTCCTGGGGTCACAGCCGTTAGCTCTTCTTTCGGGTTGCGCAGTGACTTCCCGGTCACCTCCAACCACCCAGGAACCACTAACACCTTTCCTTCGGTCTTAAAGTGCTCCCCTTCGACTGTCGTGATACGGGTCGTCACATCGTACTCAGCAGCAGGGAAGAATTGAGCAATAAAACGTCGGACGACTAAGTCGAAAATTTTTTCTTCCGCTTCACTTAACGTCTTGGGTAACTGACCTGTTGGGATTATGGCAAAGTGGTCACTGATCTGAGCATTGTTAAAGATGCGCTTATTCGGACGTACCCACTGATGCTGCAACACTTTCGTTGCAAACGTGCCATACGCCTCCAGCTTAGCGAGTTCTTGTAACGTAGTGTTCACCACCGGCAGATAGTCTTCAGGCAATGCGCGAGCATCCGTTCTCGGGTACGTTAACACCTTATGCTTTTCATACAAGCTTTGCGCAATACTGAGCGTCGTGCGTGCAGAAAAACCAAAACGACTGTTTGCTTCACGTTGCAAACTCGTCAAATCAAAGAGCTGCGGTGCACTCTGAGCATTATGTTTTTTTGTCTCTTCTACAACGCCTGGCTTCCCTTGGCAAAGGGCTTGAATGGCTTGCGCTCGTTTTTCTTCCCAGAGCCGATCTGCTTTAAGTTCTGCATCCTGAGCCGATTTCTTGAACTCAGGATCAAACCACACGCCCTCATATTCACCCGCTTGTGCACCGAACGTCGCACGCAGTTGCCAATACGGACGGGACACAAACTGTTGAATCTCCATTTCGCGCTGCACCACAATCGCGAGCGTAGGGGTTTGCACACGACCCACCGTTGTCAAGAAAAAGCCGCCCTCTTTCGAGTTAAAAGCCGTCATTGCACGCGTTCCGTTGATACCAACTAACCAGTCGGCCTCGGAGCGACAACGAGCCGCGCTCTCTAAACGCTTCATCTCCGCATCGGTGCGCAAGCTCTGGAAGCCATTTCGAATCGCATCCTTCGTCATCGACTGCAACCATAAACGGCGAATAGGCTTTTTGTTACCCGTGGCCTGCATGATGTAGCGGAAAATTAATTCCCCCTCACGTCCCGCGTCGCATGCATTGATAATGTCGGTGACGTTGCGACTCTTGATCATTTTGCTCAAGGACTTTAACTTATCCTCGACTTTCTTGATCGGTTTCAAGTCAAAGTACGGAGGCAACACAGGCAAACTGTTGAATGTCCAACGACCACGTTTCACATCGTAGTCCTCAGGGGCAGCAATTTCCAAAAGGTGGCCAACAGCAGAGCCCACAATTAAATCTTCACGTACCCAGAAATCCCCATCTTTTTGGAAGCCACCTAAGGCTTTAGCAATATCGCTTGCCACGGAGGGTTTTTCTGCAATTACTAAACTTGGCATCTTTAACCTTTACTTCATAGTGTCATCGCATCACGCACTCGCGAAGATGACATACCAACAAGGCAGCGCTAAAAAGCCTTAACGCTACCTCACTTCATTCTTATTAGGAGTCCTCTGGCGCCGATAATGCTCCTTGGCGCCAAACTAACGCATCGATTGGGTGGTCACGCACACAATTACCCGCTTTCAGGTCACCATTTATGCATCACCATAATAAAGATCTTTTTATCTTAACTCTAGGCGCCCCTGTTTCGTCTAGTCCTTTTTTACGTTTTCATGAGAAAAAAACGATTTCCTATGCCCGTCCGTTAGGCAATCTCTATAACACAAAAGGACTTTTTTAATATTTTTCTCAGGCAAAATGTGCTACTTTTACGTCATCATAATTTTCCGATGAAGGAGTTGTCTGTGGCTATTTTGCCTATTGTCCCTTTTCCCGATCCAGTTCTAGCCACCAAAGCAGAACCTGTCACGGAATTCAATACAGAATTGCGTGAACTTGCCCAAAACATGGCTGAAACCATGTATGCGGCACCTGGTGTGGGACTCGCAGCTAATCAAGTCGGCGTATTAAAGCGACTCATTGTGATCGATGTGTCCGAAGAAAACAATGACCTTAAGGTCTTTGTAAATCCCGTTATCCTTGAAAAAAGTGATACCTTCGAAGAGTTTGAAGAGGGCTGCTTGTCGCTCAAAGGACTCTATGAATATGTCAAACGCCCTGACCGCGTTAAAGTCAAGGCACAGGACTTAGACGGCAAAGAGTTTGAACTCGAGGCTACCGGTATTCTGGCGGTCTGCTTGCAACACGAAATGGACCATCTCGATGGGATTGTTTTTATTGATCACTTAAGTCGACTCAAACGCGACCGCGCTTGCACAAAACTGCGGAAAATTCGCGCGAACGAAAAACGCGATCAAACGTCTAAATGACACGCGCTCAAGCGGGGTGTTGATGACAATGTTGGGCTATCCGTTGACCAAACTGATTCATCAGTTTACTGGGCAACTGATGGCCCAAGCCATCTATAGCCCACAAGGTTGCATTGGAAATACAACGCATGGTTTCTTCGCCTGCAGCAAAGGGTAATAATGGATCACTCTTACCATGAATGACTAGCGTTGGGGCGGTTATGAAGTGCAAGGCTAACGACCGGTCCCCACTGGCCAAAATGGCTAATAGTTGCCGATACATGGCTTGTCGATCAAACGGCATCTGCTTTACAGCCTCTACCAAAAAAACCAACTCTTCCTCAGTCGGAGGATAGAGTGGGCCTGCCAACTTCATTGCCACTTGTCGAAAATACCCTTCTTGAGCCTCGTCTTGCTTAGGTTCGCGCACCAATGACCAAATCGCAGTGAGTTTTCCTAATCCCGTGCGAACATGGCCCGAGGCAGACGAAATCGACGTTAACGTAGCGACGCGATCTTGGAACTGCGAGGCCACAACCTGAGCAATCATCCCCCCCATCGAAAAACCAACAAAATGTGCTCGATCCACCGACAAATGGTCAAGTAACCGAACGGCATCGAGCGCCATATCGGAGAGAGTGTATTTCGCTTGAGTCACCTGCCGGCCAATCACTGCATTCATAATGCCATTGAGCACATCCCCTTGGTCAACAGGTTGGTCCGTAAAATGATGACTGTCTCCCGCATCACGATTGTCCATCGTAATCACTTGGAAGCCTTCTGCGACTAGATTCTGAATGAGTCGAGGGGGCCAGCATGTTTGTGGCATCCCTAACCCCATTAAAAGTATCACTGCTGGGGCTTTGGTATCGCCAAAACGTTCATAACTAATGACTTGACCATGATCATCGAAGCGTCCCATATTACTATCCTCACAACAACCCAAAACATTTTCCCTTACACTAGCACTACTGAATCTTTTTTGGTTGAAGCGATCCATTCTCTATGAAAATTATATTTGCAGGCACTCCGGATTTTGCCGCTGTCGCTCTCAAGCATCTCATTGACGCTGGGCATGAAATTTGTTTAGTTCTTTCGCAACCCGATCGTCCCTCTGGGCGGGGAATGAAATTAACCCCAAGTCCAGTAAAGACGGTCGCTCTCTCTGCAAACCTTGAGGTAATCACACCGCTTACCTTAAGTATGAAGAAGGCCCCCGAAGAGAGCCAAGCCATCTATGATCGGCTCAAAGCACTGGAAGCCGATGTGTTAGTCGTCGCCGCCTACGGGCTCATTTTGCCCACTCAGGTGCTTCAAGCGACGAAAGGTATTGGACGCAATCGTGACATTACGGCCATCAATATTCACGGTAGTCTCTTGCCACGTTGGAGAGGCGCCGCCCCGGTTGCCCGTGCTATCGAAGCTGGGGACACCGAAACTGGGGTGATGCTGATGAAGATGGAGGCAGGTCTCGACACCGGACCAGTGATTGCCACGAAAACAACTCCCATTTCTGATCAGGACACCAGCACCAGCTTAATGGATCGATTGGCTGACTTAGGTGCCAAACTCCTTGTGAAAGCGCTGGAAACGCCTTATGACTTGTCGTGGGTCGAGCAGTCGACCGATGGAGTCACTTATGCAGAAAAGTTACAAAAAACCGAATCCCTGATCAACTGGGATCTCCCTGCAGAAGTCATTGCCCGAAAAGTTCGTGCCTTTGATCCTTTCCCGGGTACACAATTTGCGAGTGGAGAGCTGATGATCAAAGTCTGGGAAGCCCAAGCAGTCACGGGCACAGGGACGCCAGGCGAGGTCCTCTCCACTGAGGATGGTCTCATCGTGGCCTGCGGGCGTGGGGCCTTAAAAATGACGGTCTTACAAAAGCCCGGTAAACCCCGCATGCCCGTTGCTTCCTTCTTACAAAGTCAACCTTTTCATGTGGGAGACATCATTCGATGAGCCATACCCCGCTATCGAACATTCTGTCGATCACGGCAAAAATTCGCCAACGTGTCAATGCTGGTTACTCCCTTAATACGCTTTTACCGGAAGCGCTACATACCTTGCCAGCAGAGGACCGCTCTTTGGCACAAGCCATTTTGTACCAAAGCGTCCGTTTAACCGCACGTAATCGCTTACTACTCAAAGAGCTCTGCTCCCGTGAGCCCAGTAAAGAAATCCAAGCACTGGCCGAGTGCAGTCTGGCGTCCATGACGCTTAACACACTCAAACCTTTCACGGTCGTGAATGAGGCGGTTACTGCGGCCAAATCGGATCCCACCACACAAAAGGCCTCAGGGTTTCTCAATGCGGTTTTGCGAAACTATTTACGCAATCAGGCACGGCTAGAATCGAGTGTTGGGCATTCGATTGAGTGCCGCTACAACGCTCCTCAATGGTGGATTGATACCATTAAGACCGCTCACCCCGTGGCTTGGCGTCACATTTTAGACTTAGCCACGTTACCACCCCCCTTGACACTTCGCGTGAATGCTCGGCGTAGCACCGTGGCTGACTATCTCAGCCGACTCAGCAACGTAGACATTGCGGCACGCCAAGTGGGTCCCGATGCCGTCACCCTAGAAAAGCCGTTACCGGTCGATCAAATTCCGGGATTTCGGGAAGGGGTCGTTTCGGTGCAGGATGCGGGAGCGCAGCTCGCTGCTCACCTACTACCTATCACGTCTGGCATGCGTGTTCTCGATGCTTGTGCTGCCCCGGGCGGAAAAACAGCACATATACTTGAACGTGCTGACGTGGAATTGACAGCGCTTGAAATCGACCCCAAGCGCACCGAGCGCATTACGGAAAACCTCACCCGTTTAGGCCTTCACGCGAATGTGCTGACCGCAGACGGTAATCAGCCTGAATCGTGGTGGGATAAGCGTCCTTACGATGCCGTGCTTTTAGATGCCCCCTGTACGGCGAGTGGTGTAGTGCGCCGTCAGCCCGATACCCCATGGCTACGACGCAAAAACGACATTAAGCACTTAGCCCAACAGCAACATAACCTGCTGGAAACACTGTGGCCCTTAGTGAAACCGGGCGGGGTGTTGCTTTATGCTACCTGCTCAATCTTCCCCGAGGAAGGGTTACGGCAAATCCAACAATTCCTTGATCGCCATGATGACGCCAAATTATCCCCGCTTTGTCCTGATAATCACGGTATGATGGTATTGTTACCCAATGACGCTATCTACGAACCGGGTAGCCCATTACCTTCGGTGAACGACGGATTCTTTTACGCTTTAATTCAAAAGGAAGTCTAAGCGCCATTCGCTTGTACACACTCATGATGAAACGACGACACCTCCTCATGGCTTGTCTTCTAGGCTCTCTTGGGCTAGGGACAATGAGTAACGCGTACGCCAGTGACGCTACACTCATGCAGGCTGAGCTCACACTGGATGAGCCAGGCCAGAAGCCAGGTGTTTTTGTGTCGGCCTCTTATGAGTTTGATTTACCCCATACCCTGCATGAGGCCCTGCACCGCGGCATTCCGCTCTACTTTGCCCATGAATTTCAACTCAGTCGTGAGCGTTGGTACTGGATTGACAAGACCATTATTGAAGAAAAATTCATTATTCGTCTTGCATTTAATCCTCTCACCCAACGCTACCGCCTTTCCTACAACGGTTTTTCTCAAGACTATGACTCCCTTGAGCAAGTCTTGCCGTACATTAAGTCCGTGCGACGTTGGCGTGTTGCCGATATTGAAAACTTACAACACGATGGCGTACAGGTAGCCATTCGTTTTTATCTGGATACCACCAAATTACCCAAAGCCATGCAAGTCACCAACTCCAGCCTGAGTGATTGGACCATTCAGAGTGGCTGGCATGATATACCGATTCCCGATAGCTTCACCCATGTGGCCAGTTAAGGAGTCGTTATGCCACGTTGGTTCCGTTACAGTACAGTCGTTGGGGTCACACTCGGTCTGATTGCTTTCGGGGGCCTAGTCATTACCAGTGCGGGTAATTCTGGGTTTGATCGATATTTCCCTATGCTTTGGGTGATCAATGTCCTTACGGTTGCCATTTTGTTTGGCGCCGTGATGGCGATGGCAATCCGTCTAGCGCGATCCTATTGGCAAAAGCAATACGGCTCAAGAATGACTACCCGTATCGCGGTCACGACGGCTTTGATTGCTCTGATCCCCAGTGTCATCATTTACCTAATCTCTCATGCGTACATCAACCGATCCATTGATTCGTGGTTTGACGTACGCGTAGAATCCGCACTGGATTCAGGGGTAGAAATTACCCGATCGGTACTTCAACAGTTACAACAAAACACCGAAGAGGACGCAAAAAAACTGGCCGAATCGCTATCGACCACCCCACCCTCCCAAATCATGAGCGAACTCATGCAACGCCTCAGCGCTCAACCCGGTAGTGAGGCATTGGTGGTCAGTTCCAATGGCACGGCGATTGCTGCCACGGGAAGTAAATTAAACGTTCTTATCCCTGATATGCCCAGTGCCATCCAACTGCAGTCGGCTCAGACCTCAGGGATGTACAGTGTGATCGATGGGGATGCCTTCGAACAAACCGAACACAGCAAGCTCAATGAGTTGCGTATTCGAGTCATCGTCCCCATTCCTGGATTACGAACAGCGTTATATGACTCCAAAGAAGTTCGTTTTTCGATTTTGAGTCCCAATTCTCAAAACCGCCAAACGCTGTTTTTACAACTCACGAAGCAAATCCCTGAGACGATTTCCAAAAAAGCCTCTCACTTGGTGGAAGGGTACCGTGAATACCAAGAACTCTCCCTGAGCCGAGAATCGTTACGCACCATTTATGGCCTCACGCTAACCCTCACACTATTGCTGGTTGTGTTTGCCAGTATTGTGATTTCGGTTAGTTTTGCACGCAAAACTATTGCCCCTGTGTTGCAGTTAGCCGAAGGGACAAAGAGCGTGAGTTTAGGGCAGTATCAACCGATTAAAGAGTTCCCCTCTGGTAACGAAATCAATGAACTTACGCGCTCGTTTAATGCAATGATTAAAGAAATTGCAGAAACGCGACACAGCCTAGAGTTACAACGCCGCGAAGCACAATTGGCTCAAGAGTTCTTGGAGCGAGTGTTAAACAACATCTCCTCTGGGGTGATCGTGCTCGACGAGAGTTTCACCATTGTGACGACCAACCCAGGTGCTCGTCGCATTCTTGGCGAGGATAAACTCTCGGTAGGAGAAACCCTCCAGACCCACTTTGAAGCATTGGTTCAAGCGATTCATGAAGCCCTAGACGAACGCACCAACACCGATGAAGCGGTCTCGATAGAATACAAACACGTCAAGGACGAGCAAACGCTCACTCTGTACGGCCGTATTTCTCCGATTGGTCTTGGGGCTCAGGAAGGCTCAGTGTTGGTGTTTGATGACATCACGCAATTGGTTTTAGCGCAACGTGCTACGGCCTGGGGCGAAGTCGCTCGACGCCTTGCGCATGAAATCAAGAACCCGCTTACCCCCATCCGACTTTCGGCTGAACGCCTGGAATTTAAATTAGAAAATCGTCTCACTGACGAAAAAGATCTCGCACTACTGCATAAAACGATCACAACCATCGTCACTCAAGTGGATGCCCTCAAGCAAATGGTGAACGACTTTAGAGATTACGCTCGATTGCCTCTTGCCACGCTTTTCCCTATTGATCTCAATGAGTTTTTGTCGGAAAGTTTGGGGCTTTACCATGACGCAGGAGTAAAAATCCACCTCGAGCTTGCGCCTCAGTTACCCAAAATCATGGGGGATACCTCGCAATTGCGGCAAGTCATCCACAATTTGCTCTCCAATAGTATGGAGGCCATTGATGATGGGAAAGCGCCTCATATCGTAATTAAAACCCTCGCAATTCACTCAAACAAACCAGATCAGGGTGTCTGTGCTGTTAAACTATTGGTCGAAGACAATGGAAATGGGTTTGGAGACAGAATTTTGCAATCCGCCTTTGAGCCGTATGTCACGACCAAACCAACAGGAACGGGACTCGGTTTGCCTATGGTGAAAAAGATTCTCGACGAACACAACGCCAATATTGTATTGAGCAATCGAAGAGACCCTGTCACCAAAGCAATTGAGGGTGCTAGCGTGGAAATCACTTTCCGCGACATCGCTCATGCCCCCATAGTGCACTCACCCAGTGCCTGATCTAGTGAATGGGAATTAACATGACACATGTCTTAGTTGTTGATGATGAAATCGGGATCCGAAACCTGCTCTCAGAAATTCTGGAAGATCAGGGCTATGGAGTATTTACAGCCTGCGATGCCCAGTCGGCACGTGAACAGTTAAAGGCTGTCCATATCGATTTAATTCTCCTTGATATCTGGATGCCCGACACGGATGGGATCACCCTGCTCAAAGAGTTAGTATCCACAAGGGTCCTAAACTGTCCCGTCATCATGATGTCAGGACATGGAACGATTGAAACGGCCATGGAGGCCATGCGTTATGGAGCGATGGGATTCTTAGAGAAACCCATCGGGATGAAGCAACTCATGCAGACGCTTGAACGCGCTCTCGAGGATTGGAAGTCCGTTAACCATGCTGACCTGTCAGATGTCGTGCGCTACCCTCGCTTAGTCGGGAACGTGCAACACGCCCCAAATACTGAACCCAGTGTTCCCGCTACGCCCGTTGAACCTCGTATTCATGAACAGCCCGCTCCAGGTCCCAGTTCGAGTGTGAAAAAACTCAAAGATGTCTTTGTCGTGTCTACAGGAGAACCCTCTGCTTCGGTGCAACGACATTTTCCTCTGATTGAAATCCCTGAGCTTGGCATTGTGCTTAACTACAATCAGCCCTACCGAGAGCTCATCAAGGATATTGAGCGGGCCTATTTCTCGCGAGTCTTGGCGATGTATCACGGCCAGGTGGTCGACGTCTCTAACCATACCCAATTAGAGCGTACTCACGTGTATCGCAAGTTAAAATCCCTCGGACTTGAACCGTCCCTGTTTAGTCGCGAAAGTGGTCTAAAAGAAAAGGATCTTCCCGTTTATGGCTCACTCGAGATGCCTGAGACGCCATTACGCCGTCGTCAGCCGAACAAATAACCATTGAGTGAAAGCAGCGTATGAAAATATTGATCGTGGGCGCAGGGCGTATCGGGAGCTCGATTGCGGAAAGCTTAGTATCTGAGTCCAATGACATTACCATTGTCGATATCAACCCCGAACACATTGCGTTTTTGCAATCACGCTTTGACTTGCGCGGTATTGTGGGTAACGCCACGAGCCCCCAAGTGCTCACCGATGCGGGAGCAGCAGATACCGACATGCTCATTGCTGTCACCTCCAGTGATGAAACGAATCTGGTAGTGACGTTACTGTGCGCGCAAATGTTTAACATTCCTACGCGTATTGCCCGCGTTCGTAATAACGAATTACGCAACTACCCCCGGATCTTAGGCGAAGAAGGCTTTGAGGCCACCTCCATTATTTGGCCAGAACTTACGGTGGTGAATTACTTAGCCAAACTCATTGACTTCCCTGAAGCGCTTCAAGTTCAGGAATTTGGGGAAGGGGTCGCTAGCTTGATTGCTGTGCGTGCTAAGGCCGGCAGTCCTCTGGTTGGGCGCCCCGTTCGAGAACTCTATACCCATTTGCCTAAAGTTCCGGCACACATCATTGCCATCTTTCGACGTAATCGACGGCTCGACTTAAGTGCATCCACGGTAATCGAGGCTAACGATGAGGTCATTTGTCTTTGTGACAGCCAATACGCTCGTCGCCTCATGGCAGAGTTCCGACACCGAGAACCTCCCGTCAAAAATATCATTATGGCGGGCAAACAAAACATGACCCGCCATTTAGCCCAGTTGCTGGTCGCCAGTGATAATCGCTATAACTTGCGCATTCTGGAAGAAAACAAATCCTCAGCCAAACGCTTATCGCGCTTTTTAGGCGATCAAGCGGTCATTATCGAGGGAGATTTTACGAGCGAGGATGTTCTAGAGAGTACGGGTATTGAAACCTGTGACCTCTTCTTGTCGCTCTCTGACGATGACGAAAATAATATTTTGTCTGCTCTCTTGGCCAAAAAGTTGGGTGCTAAACGCACCATTGCTCTCGTGAATCGTAAAGCCTACAGTGACCTCATGCAAGGGGAGCAAATTGACATTACCGTCTCAACGACCACCGCTGCGTTAGGGGAACTGATTCGCCATGTGCGTCGTGGGGACGTGGTCTCGGCCTTTAGTTTGCGCCGTGGCGCGGCTGAAGCCCTCGAAATTATTGCGCACGGCGACAAGCATAGCTCTAAGGTCGTTGGCCGACGTATTGGTGAAATTGCGCTCCCCGAAGGATGCAATATCGGAGCGGTTATCCGTGAAGGTGACGATGGCCCGGTCGTGTTAATGGGGGAAAAAGATACGATTATTGAAGCCGAAGACCATGTCATCATCTTCGTGTCGTCGAAACGACTCTTACCGAAGATTGAGCGACTCTTTACGGTCGATGTGGGCTTCTTTTAACACTGGGCAGGTCTACGATGCGGAACACGATCCCTCATTTAATCCTTCCCGTACTCAATACAGCAGGACCTGTATTGATGGCTTTTGCGGTGACGACCTTGGTACCGCTCTTTGTCGCGGTCGTCTACGACCCCGCCCTCGTGAAAAGTTTTGTCATTGGAACGGGGGTGACGTTTATCACGGGGTTACTGCTAAGCATCCTAACCCGTCACGAAAAGACCGAGCTTACCGCTCGGCATGGTTTTTTGCTCGTGACCCTTATTTGGACCTTGATTCCGCTGTTTAGCACCATTCCTTTTTTATTGGAACTCCCTAAGTATTCCTTCCCCAAACTCTATTTCGAGATGATGTCCTGCCTCTCAACGACAGGGGCAACGGTCATGACAGGACTCGATAAATTACCGTTATCGCTTAACGGTTTTCGATGTTTCCTGTCATGGCTCGGTGGCATGGGGATCATTGTGTTGTCTGTCGCCATTTTGCCGCTCTTAGGCGTGGGGGGTGCACAGATTATTAAAGCCGAAACCACTGGGCCGCTCAAAGAAGAAAAACTCACACCGCGCATTGCCGATACGGCCAAAGCGCTTTACATCATCTATTTTGGCATTTCATTTGCATGCGCCATTGCCTATCACCTCGCTGGCATGGAATGGCAAGATGCAATCATGCACATGATGACCACCGTATCACTGTCTGGGATTTCCTCCCACGATGCGAGTTATGTGTTCTTCCATTCGGCACGTATTGACTATGTTGCCAGTTTCTTCATGGTGCTCTGTGGTTTGAATTTCTCGTTGCACTTCGTCTGCTGGAGTCGTCGCAATGTCTTCTTATATCTCAAAGACCCCGAAGCGCTCTCTTGGTTACTCACCCTCATTACGCTGGTTGGACTAACGTTTTATATCCTCTATAGTCAACATATTTACCGCGGCTGGGAAGAAAACTTCCGGTACGCTCTCTTTTCCGTCATTTCCGTCGCCTCGACCACAGGCTATGCGGATACAGATTATTCGTCTTGGCCCTATGGACTCCCGTTCATTTTATTATTTGCGGCATGTTTTGCCCCCTGCGCTGGATCCACGGGTGGCGGAATTAAGCAAATTCGTCTCTTGATTCTTTCACGACAGCTCAAACGCGAGTTAATGCTTCTTTTATACCCCAAAGCGGCGGTACCGTTGCGTGTCGGTGAGATGGTCATTGATAACAAGATTAGTTTTGCGGTGTTGGTCTACGTGATGGTCTGGAGTGTGACCATTATTATCGGCGCCATGATCCTGCTGCTGACTGGACTGGCTCCGCTTGAAGCTTTCTCGGCAAGTATTGCCACGATTACCAACTTAGGGCCAGGGCTCGGCGACGTTGGCCCCGTAGGAAATTTTGCCCATCTCTCCAGTATTCAGCTCTGGATCTGCTCAGCACTGATGCTCTTGGGGCGTTTAGAAATCTTTACCGTCTTTGTGCTCTTTACACGCAACTTCTGGAAGATTTAACCCGTAGCAAAATCCAATGGTAATCAGGGGAGCCCGTGAACACGGCTCCCCTGAGTCCTTTTTAGCTCATGGGTTCCCACATAATGGGCTCTTCACTCTTAATCGCACGACGCATCATGTTTTGAAGGGGAACAATCCGCTGATAGAAGTTCACTTTTTCGCGTTCTTCCTTTTCTCGCTGCTTCTCCTCTTCCAGCATGTTTAACTCTTCGTCGTAACTGGATTCACGGAGTTTCTTCTCACGTGCACGTTCAATCTCTGCGAGGCGCTCTTTATCCCGTTTTTCGGCGGCATCCAAGATCGCTAATAATCCTTCAAGCTCATCCGCAGCAAACGCTCCAGGGCACACCCAAGGACGATCTAAGGTTTTGAAGATTTGCTTCGCCGTTTCTTCAAACATGATAAAAGGGCCTGTCGCACGACAGGAAAATACCACTAACGACATAAAAACTCCTAAGTGGGTTTTCTTTGATCTTGCTAAATTTTACTCGATCCTTCACGTGGTCCCCAACTGTGCTTCCCTCTACAATGAGCTCACTTGAATACTCTTTTTGAAACACACGTCGCATTGACTATGACTAATACGCCTATCCTCCCTCTTTCCGATGCCGAATTCGTTGAGTTAGGGGAACTTTTAGCAAGCCTGCCCGATGAGTTTGAGCCCATGGAACCCGACTATATGGACGGGTTTTTGACGGCTTTACTCTGCTTACCTCAAGAGCCGGCTCCCAGCGAATGGATGCCCTTTTTGTTTGACAAAAATGCGCAACCCAACGCGTGCTTACCCAATGAAGCGGACCAAGATCGACTCGAGGAGCTCATCTATCGTCGTTACCGCCAAATCGATCAAACCCTAGCAGCGTGCAAACCCATTGATCCCATCATCTATGAGATTGAAGACAGCCGCGGGCACCCCGTTCGCGGCTATGACAGCATTGCTGCCGTGATTCCCTTTGCTTTAGGCTTTCTCGAAGTGATCGAACGTTGGCCTGGACTCAAAGATAGTGAGGATGAAACCGTCTCAAGCGCTCTGTTGGGCATTCTGCGTCATCTTCCTGACGATGTCGCTGGTGATCTCAGCACCATCAAAGAAGATTTGGACCTTGAGAGTCCCTTAGAAAATCTGGATCAGGCCTTGGAGGATATTGCACTCAGCGTGGCCGAAATCGCGTCTGTTACGCGTGGCTTTGTCGAGGCGAAATCCACCGTATCGCGTCCTGCCGCCCACCGCGGAAAACCAGATCGCAAAGAGCGCCCGCCCTTTGAGGGTGACCGTCAAGCGCGACGCTCAGGCCCCTCGAGCGCCCGCACGAAAAGCATAGAGCGTCATGGAAAAGCACCGAGCAAAGGGCACGCTAGCAAACGCACCAACCCCTTTGGTAGTCCTCGTCCTACGTCACGACGTAAATCGGGCACTCGATAACCTCCGCGTCTTTGGTGAGCCCCGAATAGGCCATTAACACTAGGGGACTCATGCATGGGGAGCGATCTAATCGCTCCCCTTGCTCGCGTGGATAATGTACCCGATCAGTAGTAACACCGGTATCCCCATGAGGGCCGTCAGTAAGAAGAACGTGGAAAAGCTCGTCGCTTCCACCAAAACGCCGGAAAAACCCGCCAAGCTTTTCGGTAACAGCACCATTAGGCTACTCAAGAGCGCATACTGCGTAGCAGAAAACGTACGATTGGTGAGGCTCGACAAGTAGGCAACAAACGCGGCACTCGCAATCCCCGAGGCCAAATTATCGGCCGAGACCGTCAGCACAAGGAATCCCACGCTATGACCGACCTGCGCTAAAAGCGAAAAGAGCACATTCGTCGCTGCTGACAAGACACCACCCAAAAACAACGTTTTCAAGACGCCAAGTTTCATCGTCACCATGCCACCAACAAAGGCACCCAAGAGCGTCATTAAAACACCAAACACTTTGGTCACCAGCGCCACTTCAGACTTCGTAAAGCCCATGTCATGATAAAAGGGATTGGCCATAACCCCCATCACCACATCGGAAATGCGATACGCAGCGACTAAAAGCAAAATAACCCAAGCCATGCGTTGATAGCGTTTGAAATAGTCAACAATGGGCTCGACAAACCCCACCTTGATGCGCTCAAGCAAGCCTCCAACCACTTTGGGGCGCTTGACGGGAGAGGGTTCAGGGGAAATCAGTACCGTTACCACTCCGACGCCCATCGAGGCTGCCATCACCAGATAAGCAAAACGCCAGGCCCCATAAGCATAACCAACAAGGGTTGTATCGGAGCCCATCGAGGCTAACGCCAAAGCCCCAGCCCCCGCCCAAATCATGGCAAGTCGGTAACCGGCTTGGTACATAGCCGAGAGTACCCCCTGCCATTCGCTTTTCGACGATTCAATACGGTACGCATCCAAAGCAATGTCCTGAGTCGCCGAGCAAAAAGCCACCATCAGGGCGAAAAAGAGTGTCCCCGTCAAGTGTTCGGCTGGGTTGGTAAAGGCCATCCCCAACAACGCACCGATGACTCCTAACTGCGCCAAAAGTAACCATCCACGACGTTGTCCTAATCGGCGATGAAACCCCGGGAGTGTCATATGGTCCACCAACGGTGCCCAGAGCCACTTCAACGCATACACCAGCCCAATCCAAGAGAAAAAACCAATGGTTTTTAAGTCGATACTCGCCTCTCGTAACCAAAAGCTCAGCGTTCCCAAAACCAAAAGCAAAGGCAATCCCGCACTAAACCCCAAGAAGAACATTCGAAGGGAGACGGGTTTAAGATAAACTCCCCAATCTTTAACAAAGTGTTTGATCCGTGTCGCGGGCATAACGCTGGTCCTCATCAACCGAGAATGTCACTCTGCTCAATCCACTGCCAAGTTCCCTCGGCGAGCGACTCAGGTAATTGGAATTGTCCAAAGCCTGTCCGATGAAGGCTTTCCACACGGTTTGAGCAGGCAGCTACCATCCGTTTAACCTGATGGTATTTCCCCTGCGTAAGAACCATCTCAATCGTATGCTCATCCAGAAGCGTGACCGCATGAGCCGACACGGGTTTCGGGTCATCGGCTAAGACAACGCCCTTAAGCAATTGTTCGAGCATTTTCTCAGTGACAGGATGCTTACAGCCAACACGATAGGTTTTACTGACGTGACGTTTTGGATGGATCAAACGGTGAAGCAATGCACCATCATCAGTCATCAGTAATAGCCCCGTGGTATCCACATCCAATCGCCCGACAGGTTGAACATTGCGACGACGAAGTGGCCCAGGGATCAAGGTCATCACCGACGGATGAGCAGAGGGCTTTAATGAGCATTCATAACCAGCCGGTTTATGTAGCGCAATGATGGCTTTTTCCTTATAAGGCCAAAGCTGGTCACGATACACGAAGTTAAAGCCCTCGGTATCAAAGTCCGCATTCGGATCCTCAAGCGTTACACCTTGAACGGAAATTTGCCCTGTTAACACCAACTGCTGACAGTCAAAACGCGTTCCAAAGCCCTGAGTAAACAAAATATCCGCTAATCGCATTCGCCCTCCTTATTCGAGCGAAAAGTCATAATCCATAATCAACGGGGCGTGATCTGAGAGTTTCGGCTCAGCATACACACTGGCCTCTCGGATGGTTTGCCCCAAAAGCGGAGTGGCCCATTGGTAGTCAATACGCCAGCCAACATTTTTGGCCCGTGCTTGTCCACGCTGACTCCACCAAGTGTATTGCTCTTTATTGGGGTACAGTGCACGGTACGTGTCGACCCACCCAGTAGCCAAGCGATCGGTCACCCATTGCCGCTCTTCGGGCAAAAATCCCGTATGGTCTAAGTTCCCTTTCCAATTCTTAATATCGATTTCTTTGTGCGCGATATTAAAGTCCCCACAGAGTAACGTCGGTTTACCACTCGCCAATATATCGGCTAAGCGCACGGACATTAAATCTAAAAAGCGATATTTCACTTCCTGACGTTCATCGCCTGAGGTCCCGGAAGGGAAATAAACGCTCACCACCCGTAATTTTCCCAAGTCCACCTCTAACCATCGGCCCTCACGATCGAATTCCTCCACCCCTAAGCCATAAATCACTTCACGGGGCGTATGGCGTGTCCAAATTCCCACCCCCGAATACCCTTTTTTCTGGGCACAATGAAAATACGCTTGGTACCCTGGCACCGTACGAATCGTCTCAGGGATATCCGCCTCTTGAGCTTTTAATTCTTGTACACACAACACATCCACATTTTGCGTGACAAACCAATCGAAAAATCCCTTGTTTGCCGCCGATCGAATTCCATTGGCATTAAACGACACCACTCTCAACATTTTCTCGACTTTTCCTTATGGCATTTGCTGAAAGGCTTTCCGACACAGAGTAAAATGCTGTCCAATTTACCAACGTTGGAAGAAACGGAATGTCTAACCTTCAACATGATTTTATTGAGTTCGCTCTGGAAGCGAACGTCTTGCGTTTTGGTGAGTTCACCACTAAAGCTGGGCGCCAATCCCCTTATTTTTTCAATGCAGGTCTCTTTAACACAGGAAAACTGTTAGACACCTTAGGTATGTTCTACGCAAAAACGCTACTGAAAGCGGAAGCAGAAGGCTTACTTGCGTTTGACATGGTGTTCGGACCTGCGTACAAAGGGATCCCCCTCGCTGCCAGTGTAGCTATGAATTTAGCACGTCTCGGACGAGATGTTCCATGGGCGTTTAACCGTAAAGAAGCGAAAGATCATGGCGAAGGAGGTACCATCGTCGGTTCTCCACTACAGGGACGCGTGGTCATTATTGACGACGTGATCTCTGCGGGGACCTCGATTCGCGAATCGGTTCAGATGATTAATCATGCAGGTGCCACGACAGCAGGCGTTCTCATTGCCCTCGATCGCATGGAAAAAGGCGGCAATGCTGTTACCCTCACTACCACCTCGGCTGTGCAAGATATTGAGTCCACCTTTGGGTTTAAAGTGGTTCCGATTATCAACTTAGCCGACTTACTCAGCTTCATGAAAGGTAACTCAGAACGCGCTCAGGCTATTTCGCAATATCAGGAAGCAGTAAACCAATACCGCGCTCGCTATGGCGCCTAAGTGACCACTGCCCTCGCGTTAGTAAAAAGGCCCCAGATTTGTCTGAGGCCTTTTCTTTATACAGCTGGTTTTTTAAGCGAGCTTTTTGCGTAGCAACTCATTGAGCTGAGCCGGGTTACCCTTACCCTTTGTCGCTTTCATGCATTGTCCCACCAACGCATTGAGTGCTTTCTCTTTCCCCGCCTTAAACTCTTCTACAGACTTGGGATTGCGGGCAATGACATCATCCACAATGGCTTCAAGAGCACCCGTATCCGAGATTTGCTTCAAGCCCAGTTTTTCAATGAGGGCATCCACAGGTGACGAGCCATTGGTCCAAATTTCTTGGAACAACTGCTTCGCTCCGCGGTTGTTAATGATTCCCGAGGCGACACGTTCGAGAATCGCAGCTAAATCAGCCGGACGCACGGGAGCGTCTTCAAAGCTTCCCGATTCCGTTTCCTTGATAGCAGCCGAGAGTTCGCCCGTCACCCAGTTGGCTGCCGTTTTCTTATCCGCCACTAACGTCGCCAACTCGCTATAGTAATCAGCAATGTTCTTAGACGCCGTCAAAATCGATGCATCGTACTCCGATAAGCCGTATTCACTGATAAAGCGGTCGCGCAAATGATGAGGCAATTCGGGCATATCCGCCTTCACACGCTCAATCCATTCCGGGCTAATTTCCAAGGGCAATAAGTCTGGATCCGGGAAATAGCGATAATCCATTGAATCCTCTTTAGAGCGCATCTGGCGCGTTTCACCCTTATCGGGGTCAAACAAACGCGTCGCCTGAACCACCTTGCCACCCTCTTCGATCAACTCGATTTGACGACGAACTTCATAGTCAATGGCTTCTTGGAGGAAGCGGAACGAATTGAGGTTCTTAATTTCGCATCGCGTGCCAAACTCTTTCTGACCCACAGGGCGGACCGACACATTGGCGTCACAGCGGAAATTTCCTTCCTGCATATTCCCGTCCGAAATCCCTAACCACACGACCAACGCATGTAACGTCTTCGCGTAGCCTACCGCTTCAGCCGAGGAACGTAACTCCGGTTCCGTCACAATTTCTAAGAGGGGCGTACCAGCACGATTTAAGTCAATCCCCGAGCAACCCTGCACCAACCCATGGATGGACTTGCCAGCGTCTTCTTCTAAGTGAGCACGCGTTAAGTTAATGGTCTTCATATAGGCGTCCCCATTTTTCGGTTCCACCAAGAAACTGACCTTACCACCGGCCACCACAGGCTGTTCAAACTGACTAATCTGATAGCCCTTAGGCAAATCAGGATAGAAGTAATTCTTACGGTCAAAAACCGAATGCGTTGCCACCTTAGCGTCAATCGCTAAACCAAACAAAATCGCCTTTTCCACCGCTCCGTAATTGAGCACTGGCAAGCACCCAGGCAACGCCAAGTCCACGGCACAGGCATTCACATTGGGGTCGTCCCCAAAATGACGCGCAGCCCCGGAAAAAATTTTCGATTTCGTCGATAACTGAACATGGGTCTCAAGCCCAATAACCACTTCCCATTGCATGTCTTTACTCCCGACCCAAAATCAATACCCAGACGGACGCTTCGTATGCCAGTCCGTCTCACGTTGCCACGTAGAGCCCAACTGCAATAACTTCGCTTCGCTAAACGTTGCGCCAATCAACTGGAAGCCCATGGGGCGACCGTTGGAGTGAATCCCCGACGGCATGGCCAAACCTGGCAAGCCAGCAAGCGAGGACGGAACCGTGTATAAGTCGCTTAAGTAGGCGGACACTGGATCGGCATTCGCACCAAAATCATAAGCCACCCCTGCCGTAACCGGACTGATGATGGCATCAACCGATTCGAAGGCGCGCTGGAACTCTTGGGAGATCAATCGACGTACACGCTGTGCCTTCAAATAGTAGGCATCATAGTACCCATGCGAAAGCACATACGTACCAATCATGATGCGACGCTTAGGTTCGGGACCAAAGGCTTCGTTTCGGGACTTTTTCATCATGTCCACAATGTCGGTGTAGTCCTTACTGCGGTGGCCATAACGAACACCATCATAACGCGACAGGTTGGAACTGGCTTCAGCACAGGCCACGACGTAATACACCGGCACCCCCAGCTCAGCCATCGGCAATTCAATGTCGACAATCTCAACCCCTTGCTTGCGATATAGCTCGATGGCCTCGAGGATGGACTGACGAACTTCAGGGTCTAACCCATCCGCCAACCATTTACGAGGCACCCCTAAGCGCATTCCCTTCACGGGTTGGTCCATCAGACGAGTAAAGTCTTCCGTTTGCATCTGAACCGAAGTAGAGTCCTTACGATCAAACCCCACCATGCTCCCCAACACCTGAGCACAATCCAGCGCGCTATGGCCAAGTAAACCCGCAGTGTCTAATGAAGAGGCAAAGGCAATCATGCCCCAGCGCGAAGGACGACCATAGGTGGGCTTCAAGCCCGTCACACCCGTAAAACTTGCCGGTTCACGGATCGAGCCACCGGTATCCGTTCCCGTGGCAATCGGAGCTAACCCGGCCGCGATACACGCAGACGACCCGCCCGAAGAGCCCCCAGGTACTGCGTTCGCGTCCCAGGGATTGAAGACCTTACCGTAGGCCGAATTTTCATTACCCGAACCCATAGCGTATTCGTCGCAATTGAGTTTGCCCAAGCAAACCATGCCAGCCTCTTTGAGCTGACTCACTACCGTCGCATCAAAGGGGCTCATATAACCTTCGAGCATCTTACTGGCCGCTGTGGATGCCCACTCTTTGGTAACGAAAATATCTTTGTGAGCAATCGGGATCCCCGTCAAAAAGCCGGCATTACCTTGGGCCAACTTTTCATCGGCAGCGCGCGCCTGAGCGAGAGAGGCTTCAGGGCGCACATCTAAAAAGGCGTTCAAGTGCTTGTGCTTCTCAATACGATCCAGAAAGTGCTGGGTTAACTCAACCGAGGACACTTCCTTGGCATGCAAAAGCTGAGAAAGCTCAGAAATCGAGGCAAAAGTTAAATCTTTCATTGTGAATGGCTCCTACCCCAGTCGATGTGTTCCTATACGTTAGGACACTCACAACGCGTACTCAAGCTCGCTAAACGTGCTCAAAAGTACAAAGTTCCCGCTGAGGTATTTCTAAGGATGTGTCTTATTCAATAACGCGAGGCACAAGGAAGCAACCCGCTTCACGTTCGGGGGCATTTTGCATATTTGCTTCACGCTGATTGGTTTCCGTCACAACGTCTTCGCGTAACCGTTGAACGCCATCATGCGGATTAGGCATAGGCGCGACCCCCTCGGTATTGACGCTTGCAATTCGTTCAATCATCTGAAAAATATCGTTCAGTTCACCCTGCATTACTTGCGCTTGCTCATCGGTAATATCGATGCAACCCAAGTCAGCAATACGGTGAATATCATCCAAAGTCAAAGCCATAGTTGTGCTTCTTCGATTTGCTGTTATAAAAGACGGAAAAAAGAGTGCTGACGAGATTAGATACACTCCTATACAAGACAATCGTGTCTCAACGAAGCTTCTGGTCAGCATGATGTGCCTAGTTAGTTTATCATTAAAGATTATTCTGGGTAGGTATTCTTCCCCTTTCAGTTCGGCACAAGTTGCCTGCTGCACCTATACCTAGAGTGATTCTGGACAAGAATCACTTAACCATACATTCCAATCGAGCTCAAACGGTAACCACACTATGTTCGGCTTTTTCCGTAATTATTTTTCTAACGATCTTGCTATTGACTTAGGGACCGCAAACACCCTGATTTATGTTCGTGGCAAGGGCATTGTTCTTAATGAACCCAGCGTGGTCGCTATTCGTCAAGAAGGTGGCCCCAATGGTAAGACAACGATTCACGCTGTTGGTAAAGCAGCTAAACAGATGCTCGGGCGTGTGCCTGGCAATATCAACGCTATCCGTCCTATGAAGGACGGGGTGATCGCTGACTTTACGGTCACGGAGCAAATGCTCAAGCAGTTTATTCGCATGGCCAGTCCATCCCGATTGTTCGCTCCCTCTCCTCGCATCATCATTTGCGTACCGTGTGGGTCAACGCAGGTTGAACGCCGTGCGATCAAGGAAAGTGCTTTAGCGGCTGGTGCCTCTGAAGTGTTCTTAATTGAAGAACCGATGGCTGCCGCGATTGGGGCGGGCTTACCCGTGAACGAAGCTGCCGGGTCGTTAGTGGTCGACATCGGTGGTGGCACCACGGAAGTTGGTTTGATTTCTTTGGGGGGTATGGTCTATGCGGGCTCGGTACGAGTAGGGGGCGACAAGTTCGACCAAGCCATTATTAACTACATTCGACGTAACTTCGGCATGTTGATTGGTGAACCGACGGCCGAAATGATCAAGAAAGAAATTGGCTCAGCGTTCCCAGGCTCGGAAGTCAAGGAAATCGAAGTCAAAGGCCGCAATATTGCTGAAGGGGTGCCTCGAACGTTCACCGTTCACTCCAACGAAATTCTCGAAGCGCTTCAAGAGCCATTGAACCAAATTGTTGTGGCAGTGAAAAACGCACTCGAAAAGACTCCTCCGGAATTAGGGGCCGATATCGCCGAACACGGACTCATGATTACGGGGGGTGGCGCGTTATTGCGCGATTTAGATCAACTCTTGAAAGAAGAAACTGGCTTGCCGGTACATATTGCTGAAGAGCCTCTCAATTGTGTGGTGAAAGGTTGCGGTATTGCGCTTGAAAATATGGATAAGTTGCGTACGGCCTTTACCTCCGGTTAGTGCTCGCCACGACCATGGAGTACGGTCCTCCGCCGTTATTTCGGCAAGGGATTTCAGCCCGAATCCGTTTTATCTTCTTCGTAGTGGTGTCCGTCATCCTTATTTTGGTTGACGGACGCCTGCGCTCGCTTGACGGTTTTCGCTCTACCGTGATTAGTCTCACGACCCCTTTTACTAGCTTGATGACCCTCCCGCGTGAGTGGCTATCAAGTTCTGAGGGGTATTTTTTGAGCAAAGCCAAACTCGCTCACAACTTAAATGAACTGACGGAAGCAAACCAAACTATGGCGCTTCAAAATGTCCGTGTGCAAGAGTTGCAGCGCGAAAACGAAGAACTACGCAAACTGCTAAATGCCGTTCCGCGTTCTGCAAATAAAGCGGTGACGGCTGAAGTCATTGGGCGTGTATCGGATCAATTCACTCGCCGAGTGCGTATCAATGTCGGCGAAAGTGACGGGGTACTTCAGGGGATGCCAGTCATTGGAGCTTCGGGGGTCTTAGGGCAAATTTCTCGCGTCGTGGCCCACCAGTCCGAAGTCACACTGCTGACCGATCATCGTCAACAAATTACGGTTCGCAATGAACGAACAGGGCAGTTTTTCATCCTTCATGGGACGGGTGATAACGCGTTAATGGACCTTATGTTTGTGGCGCCTACCAGTGATATCAAGTCAGGGGACCGTCTTGTTACCGCTGGGCTGGATCACATTTTCCCCAAGGATATCTTGGTGGGAACCGTCAACGAGACGATCTATCAATCAGGGGAAACCCAAAAAACCGTCACGGTCACCCCAACCTTTAGTGAACTTACATTGCAATTCGCTGTCGTCATCATGGTGGATCCAGATCCGGCTAAAGCCTTGGATGAAGCGGAAGCACAGCAAATGAAATCCATTAAACGTAGGGCTGGACGATGATCCCTTTTAATCGCATTGAGTCAGAACAATTCAATGGACGCCATCGCCCGATTAATCCGCTATGGATTGTCTTGACGTTCGTCCTGAGTTATTTAGCGGACCTGCTATTCGCCTCCACCGATATTGTCTGGGTGCCTGATGTTTTAGCACTCACGTTGATCTATTGGACGATGCGCTATCCACGCCACGTTGGGCTCAGTATTGCCTTTTTTTGTGGTCTCCTCATGGACGTTCAGAACGGGAGCGTGCTTGGGCAGCAAGCGCTTGGCTACGTGGTGCTGTCGTATCTAGCGTTTTCTTTTCATCGTCGTATCCCTTGGTTTGGTTTTATTGGGCAAACTCTGCACGTTATCCCTTTACTTCTTATCTCGCAACTCGTCGTGCTTCTTGTGAGAACATGGCTCGATGGCTTGTGGCCGGGGGCGATTTGGTTCTTACAAAGCCTCACGGGCGGCTTACTCTGGCCGTTTACGGGTGTTGTGCTTTCTTGGCCTGAACGCCGTCGACAGATCGACAACTAAGAGGACCATGTACGATGGCCTTTGAGTTCCAAAAAGATGATTTCGATGTCAAACCCTTTAGGAAGCGTTTGCTCTTCCTCTATGGGCTCGTCCTATTCTTTTTTGTACTCTTAGTGTTGCGTTTTGCTTGGCTGCAAATTATCAATCAAACCTCTTATATCGAAAAGGCAGAACGTAACCGTACGGTAACGATCACCTTACAAGGAACACGTGGGTTGATTTATGACCGAAACGGGGAAATTCTTGCCCAAAACGAAACGGTTTACTCGCTTGAAATCACCCCCGATAAAGTGGATAACCTCAATACCACCATCGATGAGTTAAGTAAGGTTTTAACCATTACTCCAGCTGACCGTCGGCGTTTTAACCGCTTACGGGAAGACTTACAACGCTATGACTCCATTCCTTTGCGTCAGGGCTTAACGGAAGAAGAAGTCGCCACGTTTATCGGTCAGGCCTGGCGTTTCCCTGGCGTCGAAATTAATCAACGCCAATATCGTTTTTATCCCCAAGGTGAAACCGGTAGCCATTTTATTGGCTATATCGGCTCGCTATCTCAAAGCGACCAAAAGCGCCTCAGTGAAGAAGGTCTCTTGGAAAACTATGATGGTGAACGCAATATCGGGAAAGTGGGTCTAGAACGTAGTTATGAGTCAACCTTGCACGGGGTACCTGGACATGAAACTCTAGAAATTACGGCGGGAGGTCACGCTGTTCGTAGTCTTTCCCTAACACCGCCAACAGCAGGAAAAAATTTACGTCTCTCCATCGACATGAACTTACAGCGTGTCGTGGAAAATGCTATAGGGAAAGAAAACCGAGGGGCATTGATTGCGATTGAACCCAAAACCGGGGAAGTATTGGCCTTTGTCTCTATGCCTACCTATGATCCGAATCTCTTCCCGGGCGGGATCGACCCAGAGTCCTGGAATGAACTCAACACGTCTGAGGATAAACCCCTCTTTAACCGTGCCATGCGCGGAACGTACCCGATCGGGTCCACCTATAAACCCTTTATGGCGCTGGCAGGTTTGACAACAGGCGCCACTACCCCTGAGTATGTGCTCAATGATACGGGGGTCTTTATGCTTGGCAACCACAAGTTCCGTGACGCGAGTGGTGTGCCCAAAGGCCCCTTGAATCTGCGCCGCTCGATTGCCGTGTCCTCCGACGTTTACTACTACTGGTTAGCCACCAAAATGGGGGTGGACGACATTTATGACTTCATGAAACCGTGGGGATTTGGGCAACGCACGGGTATTGACTTAGTCGGGGAACAAACGGGGGTCCTTCCTAACCGAGAATGGAAAGAAAAACGCTACAAACGCCCCTGGGTGATGGGAGACACCCCCTCGATCGGTATTGGTCAGGGCTATAACAACTTTACGTTATTACAACTCGCTCATGCTGTCGCCACGCTCGCCAATCGCGGCGTAGTGATGACGCCACATCTTGTCAAAGAGATCACCGATCCCGTTAATGGAACCCTAACCAAAATTGATGACAAACCGACGAACGTCATTCCTTTAAAACCCAGTCATTTAGACACGGTGATTGCTGGGATGACGGATGTCACCAAAATTGGGACTGGGCGTAGTGTATTTGCCAAATTCCCCTTTGAAGTCGCAGGTAAAACCGGGACGGCTCAAGTGGTCTCGGTCGGTCAAGATGAAAAGTTTTCAACGAAAAAACTGCGTCGTCGCCAGCAAGACCATGCACTGTTTATTGCGTTTGCTCCTGCTAAAAATCCAACTATTGCCTTAGCAGTCATTGTGGAAAATGGGGGCTTTGGCGCACGCGCAGCTGCGCCAGTAGCTCATGCTGCCCTTAACTATTGGCTAACCGGTGACAATGATTTAGGGTTACCACCCCCCACTCATGTCAAGAATGCACCGGAGCCCCAGCCAACCCCCATAGTGAAGAGGAAACCGAAACCATGATAGATAATCTTTCTTTTGTGTTTGGTCGCGGTTTACGTCACCTTTTTCACCGTGTTGCCCAAGTGGACATTGTGATTTTGTCTGTAGTCGTACTGATCAGTACGATCGGCTTTATCGCACTCTTTTCGGCCAGCTATAGCATGCCTTGGCGTATGGAAGACCAGATTCGCAATCTGGCCGTCGCTGCATTGGTCCTCTTTTTCATGATGTGTCTTCCTATGAAGGCCCTTGCACGCGTGGCTGTTCCACTTTTTATATTAGGATGCGTGCTGCTACTTATGACACACCTCTTTGGGATCACAGTGAAGGGGGCAACCCGTTGGCTCAACGTTGGTGTACGCATTCAGCCCTCTGAAATCATGAAACTCACCACCCCCTTAATGTTGGCGTGGTACTACCAAAAGCGCGGCGAAGCCACCTGCTTGCTGGATCATGTGTTTGCGCTAGTCCTTCTTCTGATCCCAGTGGGGTTTATCTTGAAGCAGCCCGACTTAGGGACCGCTATTTTGGTCGCGATTGCTGGACTTTCGGTGATTTTCTTCGCAGGACTCAATCTCAAAATTATTGTGGGAGCGGTATCTGCTTTTGTGCTTTCCCTTCCTTTGATTTGGACCATGCTGCATGACTATCAGCAGGAACGCATCTTGACCCTTTTGGATCCCTCTCGTGACCCCTTAGGAAAAGGGTTCCATATTAATCAAGCCCTCATCGCGATTGGCTCAGGCGGGTTTTGGGGGAAAGGCTGGATGGAGGGAACCCAAGCCCATTTGGACTTCATTCCTGAACGTACCAGTGACTTCTTGTTTGCGGTTTACAGTGAAGAGTTTGGCTTTGTGGGCAATGTAATCTTGCTCATTCTCTATGCCATATTGATTGGTCGAAGCTTTTATATTGCTGCGTATGCAACGAATCGATTTTCTCGGTTGCTAGCGGGGGCCATTGGGTCTATATTTTTCACGTATACGTTCGTCAATATGGGTATGGTCAGTGGCATTCTACCGGTCGTAGGGGTTCCCCTTCCTTTTATGAGTTACGGTGGGACCGCCCTCATGATTCTCGGGATTTGTTCGGGAATCTTACTCTCCATTTCAGCAGAAACCCAACAGCGTTCTCAAACAAAATAGTCGACTGTGTTACAGGTGCTTCATGCGATTTTATTTTCCCCTACTCGTCATTATCCCTTTACTTCTAAGCGCTTGTTCTAGTACCGGTCCTGGATCTTCGAGTGGAAAGTTTTACCAGCATGATGGTCCCCCTGACACCAACCAAAGCGATGGAGCTGACGCTGTCCCTCGTGTGGAACCCTTTAAAGAAGGAACCTTGAAACCGTATCAAGTTTTAGGGAAAACCTATACCCCCATTACGGAAGATATTCCGTTTAGTCAAACTGGTATGGGTTCTTGGTATGGAAAACAATTCCATGGCAAGCGAACCGCCACAGGGGAAACCTATGATATGTTCGCCATGACGGCGGCACACCCCACTTTGCCGCTACCGAGTTATGCGGAAGTCACTAATTTGGAAAATGGGCGACACGTGATTGTTCGTGTAAACGATCGAGGTCCATTTTTAAATAGCCGCGTGATCGACCTTTCGTTTGGTGCGGCCCGCCGCCTCGGCTATCACAATAAAGGCACGGCACGTGTGCGTGTGCGCCGCCTCACCTTTAGTGAAATTCGTAATCATCAGTACGACGACTCGAGTGCTCCCTCAACCCAAGTGGCACAGGATAATTCGGATGATGTGAAAGTGACGCCCATTCCCGTCTTGCCTGCTACTTCGGTCGCCACGAGTCAGCCTGAAACGTACACGCCTAGTACACCTCGCGCCTCTTCGTCAAAGGATCCTGGACTGATTGACAATGCTCCTCCCGTCACACAACGCTTTAGTGAACCGTTGGTCCAGACCACTAATGACAACCCGCCTCCAGCGCCCCTCGTCGCGGAATCGCCATCGGGTAAATGGGGAGTACAAATCGGATTTTTCTCTTCAAAAGAAAATGCCACTGCTTTCTTAGCACATGCTCAAGCCACCCTATCGAGTATGGGGGAAACATTAGGGTCGCGAATCGTACCCGACAACAATGGCTACCGTGTTATCTTAGGACAATACGCTTCGCAATCCATAGCGAAGACTGCGTCTGAGGCACTTGGACAGAATTTAGGGATAAAAGTGTTCCCGATTTTAAAGTAAGGGGTTGTTATGAAACAGTTGATTGCTGATGCCTGGAAAGGCGACACGTTGGAAGGTTTATGCCGACACGTTGAAATTCCAGCGGTTTCAGGTTCTTTTGACAAGAACTGGGAAGCCCGTGGTGAATTATTAAATGCGCTCAATGAAGCGGTGCGATGGGCGAAAACCCAATTGCCTCATGCTTATTTTGAGGTCAGTAGCCTCCCCAACTGCCCTCCCGTGCTCTATATGGACATTCCTGCTTTTGGTGGTCACACTGGAAAATCGGTACTTTGCTACGGACACTTAGATAAACAACCCGAAACAGTGGGCTGGGATGCAGATTTAGGCCCGTGGAAACCCGTTGTCAAAGAAGGGAAACTTTGGGGTCGTGGTTGTGTCGATGACGGCTACAACTTCTACAGTATTGTGACCGCTGTGAAAGCGCTGGAGGAAACCAAGACCGCTCACCCTCGTATTACGGGTCTCTATGAAACGGATGAAGAATCGGGCTCTCGCGATATGGCCAAATACATCGCCCAATACAAAGATCGTATTGGAAAGCCTGGCATGGTCTGTATTTTGGACCTTTTTGCTGTCGATGATCAGCGTGTTTGGCTTACGCAATCACTTCGTGGGATGGTTGCCTTAACTGTCAAGGTATCGGTCTTAAAGAAGGCCTCTCACTCTGGGACGGCCAGCGGGATCGTACCCAGTTCTTTCCGCATTATGCGTATCCTATTGGATCGTCTGGAAAATGCAGAAACGGGCGAAGTGCTCATCCCAAGCATGTATTCCGAAATCCCAGAGGAATACATTCAAGGCGCGCATAAACTGGCGGAAACCTTCGATCCTCGTCAAGCCTTTAGCTACGAAGGCGATACAGTCTCGATGAAAGACAGCGCCTTTGATGCCGTGATTGCTGGTAACTGGAAACCGACGTTGTCGGTGTTGGGGGCCGATGGCTTACCACCCCCAGATAAAGCCAGTGGTCTGGTGCGTACCCACACTACGTTGAAACTGAGCTTCCGTATTCCCCCAGGAGTCAATGCGGAACAAGCGTTAGCAGATGTCAAAGCACGACTCACCACAGACATCCCTTATCACGCCAGCGTCACCATTACCGACGAACATTCTGCGCCTGGGTTTGCCGCACCGCTGATGCCAGACTGGCTCAAAGCCTCTGCGAATGAACTCTCTCAGGCTATCTTTGGTCATGATGTTGGTTACACGTTTACGGGAGGATCGATTGGCGTCATTACTGACTTTGCCAAAGCATTCCCGGAGGCGTTCTTTATCAACACGGGAGCCTTGCTACCCGATAGCAGTGCCCACGCACCGAATGAAAACTTGCAGCTCGACTATGCTGAAAAGCTGACGTTATGGGTCGCTGAGCTCTTTGCTCGCGTGCCCCGCTAATCATGCGTCGAGACTGTGTCACTCAAGTCATTGTTCAATGGGCCAACGGGGAGTGGAATAATTTTGCCACTCCCTTAGAGGCTGAACAATTCATCAACTATATGCTTGATGAATGGGATACCCCCACTGCCGCATGGCTTGAGGATATGAAAGGCAATAAAAAGTGGGACTATCAAATCATTGAAACCAGTAATGGTTATATTCACTTAGAGAGCTAACACGTAATCATGGCTTGTGAACTTTGTACGGAAAATCATCCTCAGATGATTTGGGGTAATGAGAACTTTTACCTGATCGACGCTTCGAATGATGACTTCCCGTGTTATTTACGGCTTGTCAGTCGTCGCCATGTCCCGGATGTCACTGACTTACCTGAACTTGAGCGCGTGGAAATGTGGTTGTTGCTCATGCGTATTGAAAATATGGTCAAAAACGTGATGCAACCCGATAAAGTCAACTTAGCCCAATTCGGCAATATGGTGCCTCACCTGCACTGGCACATCATTGCTCGCTGGCAAGACGATACCTATTTCCCTGAATGCCCTTGGGGTAAAAAATTGCGTGACAACTTACCGGCGCTCACTGAAGACCGTCGGCAACGTTTTGCTCATCTCAAGGCCACCCTAGCCGCTATGCCCAGCAACTAGTCCTCCTGTTCTCTACTCCCAGCGCCTATTCGCAATCACCTGCGTATAGGCGCTTTCAACTTCAAGCGCCATCTTTCCCATCAATAAGGGCATCCGGTAAGCGGATGAGCGCTCTGACGCGCATAGTCTTCGAGTTTGCGAAATTGCGATGGGGTCATCTCAAGAAAAACCAAATCAAATCGCACCCCATCGTCCATCCGATCTCGCTCCACACGAATCTCTAAACTACTGAGTCGTGTTTTTACGCTATTCAAAAAGAGCTGAGCCTTCGTCAGGTCGTTAAATTGCCCTATCACCAGTTGAGGGCGATTGTTCTTTCGGGTTTGCTGATATCTAATCCCCACTTGCTGCAGGGCATCTTGAGCTTGATTCAACGCTTGCTCCGAGGGGAACGGACCGGTGACAAGCGTAATGGTTGAGCGCTGCTCCGAGGGGAGTACCTTCATGGTGGCAGTAATTTGGGCCCGCTCCAACTCTCGGTGAATTTTCGGGAGGTTACTCTCCAACACCGCCCCATAGATAGAGCAGGCTTCACTGGCTGGTTTTTCTTGGGAAACTAAAAAGTTTTCCTCAAGTAGCCGTTGTTGCGCAGGGGAAGTTCCAGCGGTTGTCTCCGTGTTGGCCGTGGCATTTGAAGTCGAGGTCTCCCCTGGGGGAGTCGTTGGTTGAGCACCTGAGGTAGCACTCACCGTCGTGTTTGTGTCACTTGGGGGAGTCACCCCACCCTGTGCTGTGAGGGATGCCTTTTGGGGGTTAAGAGTGGGCACACTTGGTTCTGTCGTTTTCTCTGCCCCTTCCTCAGGAGCTGACGTGGCGTCAGTAGTCGGTGCTGGCGCTTGATACGGGGGGTAAACCGTCATCGCACCTAAGCTGCTCTGGGCCTCAAGAGTATGCGTATTAACTGGGGTTGTTTGTTCTTGGTAAAGCAGAAAGCTCAATACCCCTAACAGACAAACAAAAATAAACGATAGAACTTTAGCCATCGAGCTCTCCTCGAATTTGATACGCCTTCAGAGCTAACCCTTCCAACACCCAATCGGATTTGATCATGGCGCTAGGAAATACCTCACTGAGCACAGGTAGGAGCTCTGAGGAGGCTCCTCCTCCAATCGCAATCTGCGTCTGTGTAGGAAGCCCTAACTTTTGAACGGTCCGTAGAATCACCCCTATTTGCGCTTCACAGGCCCCCGTTCGAATCGCATCAGCCGTCGACTGGGGAATAGGCACGATATGCCCAGGAACACGCTGTAAACTCGGAATCTCTTCGACCAGTTTACCAAGCATCATCTCAAAGCCTTGGACAATATGCCCGCCTTCAAACACAAAGACCCCTTCCGAGATCTTCTTCACCACGTCTACCGTCGTTGCCGTCCCTAATTGAGCGATAACCAAAGGGGCTTTTGTAATGTTTTTTAAAGCTCCTAAAGCGGCATACCAGCGATCGCTCCCCAAACTCGATGGATCGCTATAACCATTTTTGAGGGTAAATTCATGGCATTTAAAAGCGGTTTCGGAGCGTAACCGTTCCCAGTACTGCACTTCGGTCTTCAGAATCGTCTCGAGTTGCTCCGCAATGGGAGAAGCATTGGGTAAACAGCCAATCGCGACCAGAGGCGATAAGTTTTTTAATAAGGTGCGAAGCTGTGCACGGAAATCACCTGTCGGGTCACGGTAATAGAGCGTGACAGGATCTCCTAGTCGGTCAAGTGTTGCTAACTTAATGGCAGTATGCCCCGCATCCACTAAGAGAAACTTGTTCGGTTCTACCATGTAACTCATGAAATTACGCCTTTAATTGAACCCGTTGTAATCGTTACGATCCCATGTGGGGTTTTTAAGAGCAACTGTCCTTGGGCATTAATACCCTGTACGATGCCAATCCATTCTGTCTGAGGGGTGTCTACCGTGACGGTCTTCCCTAAGAATACATCATAAGATTGCCATACAGAAGAAATCTTTCGCACAGGCACTAGGAGCGCCTGATAGAGTTGTTGTATCCAAGAGAAAAAAAGGGAATCCCACGGGGTGGTTCGCGCCTGCTCATGCGTGCTAAAGATACCACGTATTGGCCAACTGGCTTTCGATTGGTCCGCTGGGACCCATAGGTTCGTACCAATTCCCACAACTAACATCGTGCCCAGGAGCGGATGTTGTACCACTTCACTTAATATGCCTCCCACCTTAGCCCCTTCTATAAACAGATCGTTGGGCCACTTCAAACCGATCGGAATTGCGAAACTACGACGAATAGCGTTTACCCAAGCGATCCCTGCTTGTAAGGTGACGGTTTCCGATTCCTTGGGGAGCGGTAATGCCAAACTAAACGTAATGGCATCACGTAATTGAAGCCACTGGTGACCGCGTGTCCCGCGACCTGCCGTTTGTTCATACGCCACCCGAACCCGCGGGAACCGGAAGTCTTCCCCAGCACGAATAGCGTTTTTTAAATCCGTGTTAGTGGAGCCGGTTGAAGCGACCACCTCGAGAACCATACTTGCCTCGGCAAATCTGTCTACCATGTGAGGACTGAGATAAAAAGCATTCTCACAGTGAACCAACATGACCTTTACTCCCATTGAGAATTGCCAAAAGCGTTGCGTTTATCGACATTTATCACGGATGAACGGGTACAATTTGCCCAGTTTCGTATTACACCTTGCATGAGAAAAATTATGGCTGAACTGACAACCGATCAGAAAGAATTACTACAGTTTCCTGTGGACTTTCCTATCAAAGTGATGGGGCTCAATGAGCCTGACTTTCCCAAGATTATCGAGGATTTAGCGCGTCAGCAGTTCCCTACCTTTGATAATTCGAAAACCACCACCGCACTTTCCAAAACGGGAAAGTATATTTCAGTCAACATTGTGGTGCACGCGAATTCTCGTGAAGAGCTCGATAACATGTACCGAGCCATTACCTCACATCCCAAAGTGAAAGTGGCGCTCTAAAATGACAACGGAACTTCCGTACTCTGGGTTAATCCAAGCCTGGCTCTCCTTTATTCGCCCCAAAACATGGGGTGTTGCGATTGCACCGGTGGTATCTGCATTGGCCTTGGTCTATGCTGAAACACGCCTACTGTCACCTGTCGTCGCGCTATTGACACTCACGTTGGCGTTATTGATGCAAATCACGACCAATATGGAGAATGATCTCGGTTATACCGTCCGAAAAGCAGAAAAAAGCAATCGCAAAGGGCTTCCTCGTGCTACAGCAAACGGATGGATTTCGATGGGTACAGCGCGTGTCGCGATTGGGATCACCATCTGTCTGGCGCTACTCAATACGCTGTGGTTAGTCGTCTCTGGGGGGTGGGCATTCTTCTTTATCGGGCTCGTCTCTGTCATTGCCGCCTATTGCTACATGGGGGGACCTTGGCCCATTGCTTATAGCCCATTTGGAGAGCTCCTCGTTTTGATTTTTTTTGGACTCACCGCAGTGTGTGGAACCTATTATTTGCAAGCACACACAGTGAGTCTAAATGCCATCTTACTCGGGATAGCCATCGGTGCTACTGCAGCCTCTGTGCTCGCCGTTAATAACTGGCGTGACAAAGAGCATGACGCCAGTATCCAACGTCATACCTTAGCCGTCGTCACCTCCAGTAGGACGTTCACGGCTGTGTTTCTTGCGATGGTAGTGGTACCCTTTGTTTTACTACTGTGGTTTTGCGCAACGCTCAAAACGCCTTGGATCCTTCTCCCGTTGGTTTTGGTACCAGGGTTACCCAAACTTCTGAAAGACTTCCAAACCAAGCATGGCTATGAACTCAACTCGGTCATGTTTGGTTGCGTGAAATTAGGATTGCTCTATGCACTTCTCTTCACGTTAGGGATCGTACTGAACATTGTGCTTCCAATCTCCCTTCCTTGAAAACATGAAAAAAGCCACTCAGTGTATTGAGTGGCTTTTTTCGTCTCTATCAGCTAGAACTGAGTACCCTCAGTCGACGTATTTTTGGACTTAGTTTGGTTGTCGTGGTTGAGGCGCAAACGAATCATATCTTCAGACTCGATGCTATAGAGCGCCACCACTTGACGCACTCCTTCAATCCCCGCAACCAGTTTCTTGGTCATGGCGGCTTCGGTGGGTGTCACAATCCCCATTAAGTACACAATGCCACGATCCACCACAACCTTCATTTGATTTAAAGAAATCTTCTTGGTCGCAATAATCTGGCTACGAACCTTGGTCGCTAAATAAGAGTCACTGATCCGTTGCGAGGCCGACACCGGAGGACGCACAGCCAACTCGTTATGGACCCCTTCCACATCTAAGCTAGCCCGTGCCACCTGCTCAGCGGTATCTTTAGCCGCTTGCGTCGACACTTCCCCAGTCAAGAGCACTTTTCGGTCATAGCTAGTAACGGTGATGTGGTGATCAGCGGGTTTAATTTTTTCAATGATATCTAGATAAATCTTCTTTTCCATCACTTCATCATTCACAATGGCCCCAGTGGAACGACGATCGGTTGCGACGGTTGCCGTAGTCGCCGCAGCTCCCCCAAACAGCAAAGGGACACAACCAGACAACATCGAAACTCCCACAGCGCTGAGAGCAATCAATGTGATGTTCTTGACTAATTTCATAAATAACCCCTGAAAAATACTCGTGTTTAAAACACTTTACATACTCTATAGTATCGTTGGCTAGTCTAATTGGCTGAGTAATTCGTTTCTAAAATCAACTAGGCATTTTGCTGAACAAACCGTTGCAACCATCGCCAATAGTCATAAAAAACAGCTCGCTTCACCCATAGTTTTCCCGCGCGGCGTCGAATGATTCCTTGAGTATTCCAGTTACGTACCACCTCATGGAGCTCCGTCGTGTCACTATCGAGCACGATCGACATACTCTTAAAGGCAGGGAAAATAAATAACGGCATCCAGTCGATCCCTGTTGAGCCGATATTTTTTTCAATCTCAGGATCCATTTCACTTTGCAGCAACACCATCAGTGCTCCAAAGCGTTGCTCTAAACTACCAGCACGGTTCACCAACATTCCTAATCGATCACACAGCGCACAGTAAGAAGCATAGTTAGCCAACTCCTGTTGCCAGTCCGCATTCTGGTCGGCAATTTTTAGCAAAAGCTCCTGATTGACGACAAGCACCTCACTGGTCGTCAGACAATAGTGGCGTCGCGGTAAGCGATCATTGACATATAAATTTTCGTAACTACCACACAGTGCCCCCGAGGTCCCCAACGACAACATCAGCGGTTCATCACGCACTGGGTCAATCAATGCCTTCGCCACCACCCCAGATCGTATGAACATGAGCTTACCAAAGAGGTTGGGAGATCCATATACAACCTCCCCACGCTGATAGCGAACGCTATGCCCGAGCCCTGTCATAACCCCCACCATTGATTGGCTCATTCTGGGGGAGATCCAAGGTCTAATTAAAGTATTCATAAACAAATTTGTTGTTGTTTTTGTGGATAGAATTGTTGATAACTTAGAGTGAACATATTTGTGATAGAGGATAAGTCCACAACAACAAATAAAATGTTTAGACTTATGCCCACCGGTCCCCAGTTTTTCCACACCCAAAAATGTAAGTTATCCACTGAGTTATTCTACCTGATGATACATTGTGTGGCAGGGCTTTCTGAGGTTATCCACAATAAAGTACTCTCCCTACTACATACCACTACTAATTATAAAATTAATTAAAGATATTATTAAATAGGATAACTTTGGAAAGAGTGATGCGTTTAAAAGGGATGAGTCCAAAAATCCAAGGGATTGATAGTAAAAAAGGGAGTTAAAAAACGCCCTTTTTTAGTCTAAAACCCTGTGGATTACGTTGTGTGTTACTTGTGAGTATACTGTGGATTACTTGGGTTTATAGAGTTCTCGAATAAGCGCAATCCCGCTCTGCATATTGGGTCCCCCCCCGAATAGCTCATTGGGTTTGGTAACGCTTCCTACTGTGTGGAAAACTCGCTCGGTTTCTTCGAGAGATCGAATTAATTCGTCACGAGGTTCAAGCTCCCCTGCAATCACGACATGGTCAATACGATAGCTGGTCGCATTGGTTTCTTCGGGGGTCGTGATTTTGATGGAAACCGTATCGATAGACTCGATACTGGCTTCCGTGATCGTTTGTACCCCATTCATTAAAATCCATTGCAACTCAGGTAACTTTTCCGAATGTCGTAACGCATCTTTGAGTTGCCGCAATTGCAACTCAGTGACCCAATACGTTGCCCCTTGAGGTGCTTCCACAAAGGGAATCACCCCTTGACAACCTCCCCTATGGGTTTTGGGGTCACCAATACCCCACGCACGAAGCCATTCTGTGCGTTCTAATGCTTCGTGAGTGACTAGGTAGCGTGCTGTATCTAACGCGATCCTAGAGTCGCCTATGACAGCGACACGATGTCCTACGGGGCTTTTGCGGTATAGGAGATCTTCAAAGGTCAGTACATTTAAGCTATCGATGCCAGGAATGTCAGGAATGGACGGGATACAACCGGTTGCTAAGATCAGGGTGTGTTGAGGGTAGTGTTCCTCGATCCACTCGCGCGTGACTTTGATTCCTTTGATGACTTCCACGCCTAATGCAAGGAGTTGCTTTTCTTTTAAATCCAATAATTGATTGAGGCGTTCTCGACCAGGGATCATTGCCGAGAGTCGTAACATCCCTCCTAAAAACGGCTTTTCATCAATAAGAACGGTTTGGACCCCTTTACGCGCAGCGTGTTCGGCTGCAGCTATCCCTGCTGGACCACCACCGACAATCAGACAATGTTCTTGGGCATGATCCGGGTTAATGCGCTTCGGATTAAAGGGAAAGACCGCGTAAGGGTTAGAGACACAGCATAACGGGATGCGTTCTCCAGTGAAGGTTTCCGTGATACAGCGATGAGAGCAATGTACACACGGATTCACATCGTTGACTTTTCCGTAGAAGACCTTTTCTCCCCATTGCGGATCAGCAACGAGCGCTTTATCCAATTCCACAAGGGTTTTATTGTCTTGCGTGAGTGCAGCTTCAATCGCCTCTGGCGCTGCAGAGGGGGTGGTGAGGGTGACTGGGAGTGTGGTCTTTTTAGAAAATTCGTTAATAAACGGATACCAGACCCCCCGTGGCGTTAAATCGGAGTTCGTGGGGATATTGGTATTCATGAGCCCAAAGTCAAAACTGAGCATATCTACCCCTTCATGCTCCAATTCATTGACAAAGGCAATTAGATCGGTCCACGAATTGCCTTCGGGAACAAAATCCATCAGAGTGAGTCGGTAGGTAAGCAACGGGGTAGGACCAATGTAGTCACGGATACGACGAACCACTTCTTTAGCAAATCGGAAGTGGTATTCTTGCCCCCAATTATCGGTACGTTTATTGAGGACGGGACATGTAAAGGTGTTAGGGAGTGAGAGTTTTCCTCCGTAGACCTCTACTCCGGAGAATCCTCCTTTGCGGACGGCATTGGCAGCTTGCTGCGCATATTGCCGAATATAGTGCTCGATCCACAAGGACGGAATTTTATGACTCGTATAGAGCGTCTCGTAGTTGTGCAGTTTGCTCGAAGCGACCACGGCAAAGTGTGATGCATCGAGCCCGTGATGCATGAGTTGCAATATGACTTCCGAACCTCGAGAACGCAAAAAGCTCGTCAGGCGGAAGGCTTTATTGAAAAATACATGATCAAGGAAGGGAGCATCTGGTTGTTTTTTACCTGAAAAACTGATGGCCCCGTGCTGAATATTGAAGAGCCCTGGCCCGTGGTCTGACGAGCGTGCCTGATAGAAGTTCACCCACTCATTTTCAAAATCCACAAGCCCTTCAAGCCCAGTAGTTACTGGGGACATGATGATTCGGTTTTTCAGCTGATGAGCCCCGACTTTGATGGGCGTAAAAAGCGTAGGATAAGGACTCATGCTTTTTCTTCTGTGTTGTGGATACCAAACGGAACCAAGACGCTAGGAATACTGTTAACGCTTTTTTCTAAGTGACGTTGTTGGTCATCAAAGAAGATGTGCGGGCGAATCGCCTCTAAAATCGGTTTTTTATCGCGTCCATCCAGTAAAAAGAGCTCTGCTGCGCTCATACCAAATTGCTTGAGGGTCGTAATTAAACGCTCTTCACTGGGAGCTCCGCGAGCTGTAACGACGGAAATGCGAATCGCTGGGTCAAAATACGGATTGTTGGGACTATGGAGGTCATAGTCAAGGCGCTGAAAATGCGAGAGTAACTCAAACAGATTGCGCAAGGGTCCTGGAGCATGAGGTTGTAGTGCCTTTTGTTGCTCCAGTTTATGAAATCCTTGAAGCCCTTCTTTTTGGTATTCTCGCTCACTTTCATCATCCGCAATCACACCATCAAAGTCAAAGGCAATGCGTAGTGAGCACCCATCGTCTTCATCCGAAATACTACTAGGTAATACGAGCCCAGCCGGTAGCCCAGCTTGGATGGCCTTGTTTACGTTTTCACGATTGGCACTTAAAAACAGCGATACACCGAAGGCTTGGATGTAAGGGAATGTGGATTGTCCTGACGTAAACGCACCAGCACAAATGGGCAAGTGGTAGTGGCGACAGGAGTTAAAAATGCGTTGAGCGGTTTCAGGAGAATTCCGCGAGAGCACAACCACATCAAACGGGGATAAATCAGGAAAGTTATCGTTGAGTTTGAGCAAACGACGCACAAACGGGAAGGCGACCCCAGGTTTTAAGGGATCATTCTTGTGCTGAACTTGATAATCCCGAAAGGCTTTATACCCTTTTTCTTCAAAGAGGCGATGTTCATCCTCAAGTTCAAAGAGTGCCCGTGATGACACTGCAATAACCAGTTTTTTATCGATACTTGTCATGGCGTGACTCCTCCTTGATAGCATGAGGGATCAGTTTGGGGATGCTTTAGCAATCCCCATACTGCTATAAGTTAGGCATCGATATTGCCTGCAAAGAGTGCGTTCGTTTCAATGAAATCACGACGCGGTTCAACCACATCCCCCATCAGCATGGAGAAAATGGCATCAGCGCTTGCAGCGTCTTCAATGCGAACGCGTAACATACGTCGAACTTTCGGATCCATGGTGGTGCTGTTGAGCTGTTCTGCCGTCATTTCGCCCAGCCCTTTGTAGCGCTGACGAATAATGCCTTTTTCGGCTTGTGCCAAGAACCAATTGACCGCTTCACTGAAGTTCTTAATGCCAGTGGTTTCTTTCCCACGTTCAGCTACTGCCCCTTCTCCAATCAAACCACGCAACATGTCTGCACTTTCTTTCAATTTCTTATAGTCAGCCGAAAGCGTGAATTCAGGCGTAATGGTGGTCGTCTTGTAATTACCATGCTTTAAGCGATGAATCTTCAATAAGAACTTCTCATTGTTTTCGTCATAAATCGCTTCGGTTTTGACATCCGGGTCACGCATTTCCGTCTGAAGTTGTTGTGCAGAACGTTGCGCTTCAAACTCATTGGAGAGATTAATTTCGACCCCAGCCGTAATGGCGACTAACGCGGCCTTATCAATGGCTCCTTGTAAACGAGCAATCACGTCCGAGGACTGCAAGTACTCATTTACTAAAGTCTCCAACTCCGTTCCTCGGATGGCCAGCCCCGACTCTTTGGCGGCTTTGTTCTTGTATAAGCACGCATCTTCCATCGCTAAGCGCAACAAGTAGGCGTTCATTTCTACTTCGTCTTTAAGGAAGACGCCCTTATCTTTGAGGTTCTTTTGAACCTTATAGAGGGGAGGTTGAGCAATGTACACATGCCCCTCTTCGAGGAGTTGAGGCATCTGGCGGTAAAAAAGCGTCAATAAAAGCGTACGAATATGCGCACCGTCTACGTCCGCATCGGTCATGATGATGATGCGGTGGTAACGCAATTTCGATAAATCAAAGTCTTTGCCAATATTGGTGCCCAAGGCTAATGTGAGCATACGGATTTGTTCGGAATCCAAGAGTTTATCTTGGGCCGCTTTTTCTACGTTGAGCACTTTACCGCGTAAGGGTAAAATCGCTTGGAATTGCGAGTCACGCCCCTGTTTGGCAGAGCCACCAGCGGAGTCCCCTTCCACTAGGAAGAGTTCGCTCTTGGCAGGGTTCTTTTCACGACAATCCGCTAATTTACCTGGCAGACCACCGCCAGAGAAGTTCTGGCGAGAAATATCACGCGCTTTGCGAGCCGCTTCGCGAGCTCGAGCCGCAGCCACAATTTTTTCGCAAATGATCTTGGCATCGTTCGGGTTCTGTTCCAAGAAGAGTTCGAGTTCACGAGCAACGACTTCTTCAACAGCAGGACGAACTTCGCTAGAAACCAATTTATCTTTGGTCTGAGAGCTGAATTTGGGTTGCGGTACCTTAATCGACAAGACGCAGGTAAGGCCTTCGCGCATATCGTCCCCTTCAGGTTCGATCAGCTTTTTGGCGTTGGCTTTTTTGCCGATTTCGTTATTCACAATGTAGTTTTTCAACACACGCGTCATCGCTGCGCGTAAACCAGTCACGTGAGTACCACCGTCACGTTGCGGAATATTGTTCGTATAGGCAGAAAGTACCTCGTTATAGCCGTCTTGCCACTGCATCGCGATTTCTACATCCACCGGAACCCCATTACTCATCACGACTTCTCGAGCATGGAAAATGGTCGGGTGAATGACATTGCGAGTCTGGTTTTTGAATTCCACATACGCGACAAGGCCTTTGTCTGTTTGAAGGTGGGCTTCGTGCGCGGTACGTTGATCGGTTAACGTAATCGACACCCCGCTATTTAAGAACGAGAGTTCACGTAAGCGTGACAAGAGGGTGTCATAACTAAAGGTTGTGACTTGTTCAAAAATCGTTGTGTCTGGTAAAAAGTGGACTTCAGTGCCGCGACGTTGCGTTGGCCCCACCGTTTTCATCGGAGAGGTCATTTCTTTTACCCCGGTATGCGGGTTCACCGCTTCTTCCATGAGGCGGTTCACCACCTTGCCTCGTTCGAATTCGAGTGTTTTAGTCAAACCATCACGTCGGACCGTCAGGCGTAACCATGTCGACAGGGCATTCACGCAAGAGACCCCTACACCATGCAAGCCACCAGAAATCTTGTAACCGTTGTCATCAAATTTACCCCCTGCATGCAATTCAGTCAGGGCAATTTCAGCAGCACTACGCTTGGGGTCATGTTTATCGTCCCACTTGATCGACGAGGGAATGCCACGGCCGTCGTCCACCACAGAGACGGAGTTATCGGTGTGGATCGTCACCTGGATTTTGGTTGCATACCCCGCTAACGCTTCGTCAATTGAGTTGTCTACGACTTCATAGACCAAATGATGGAGACCAGAGCCATCGGCCGTATCACCGATATACATACCAGGACGTTTTCTGACCGCTTCCAGCCCTTCAAGGATTTGAATACTGGATTCGTCATAGGCGTGGGCTGGTTTAATATCGTCTCCCTTCACTGGTTCGATTTCAGACATAAATTTTTATCCTTACCTCATGTTGGCTCACCATTCAAGGAGCCGAGTCAATAAGCAAACTTTTGAGAAAAATCCGCCTTAATTTAACGGGTAAACCGACCAATGACCGTGTCATTGATCGGTTTGCATACGAAGCCTTTAGAAATAGGAATTCCTTGGGTTAAATACGCATAGGCATCACAACATAGCGGAAGCGATCCGGCGAATCAGGCATCGTAATGAGCACACTACCTGCCGAAGACGAGAAGCTAAATTTCACTTCATTATTCTTCAAGATGCTGAGTACATCGGCTAAGTAGGTAATGTTGAAGCCCATTTCCATTTCTTCATAGTCCCACTGAATCGGTAAAGAGTTCAAAGCATTTTCATGCTCATTGTTGACTGATTGAATGAGCAACTCATTCTTACGCAACACCCAACGAACTCCGTGGAACTTATCCGACGTCATGACACCCACTTCACGTAGGGCGCTTTGGAGGAGTTCACGATTTAAAACAATGGATTTCGGGTTGGACTCAGGGCTTGGTAAGACGCGGTTGTAGTCCGGGAACTTACCTTCAATCAGCTTACTCATGAAGGATACCGAGTCAAAGGAGGCACGAATTTGTGTATCGTTAAACTCCAGACGCACCGTCGTATCATCGTCAGGCAAGAGGCGAATCAGTTCGCGAACGGTCTTGCGAGGGATGATGACCTGCATCGGTTCTGCTAAATCATGTTCGATATGCAGATCACAGCAGGCTAGACGGTGGGTATCCGTAGCCACCGTACGAATTAAGTTCTTATCCACCACAAACAATAAGCCATTCAAGTAGAAACGCACATCTTGGTTGGCCATGGCGAAGCTGGTCATGCTCAAGAGATAACGCAACTTGTTAGCGGGTAATTCCAAGGTGGTTTCCCAACGTGCTTCACGAATCACAGGATATTCGTTGGCGGGCATGGTTTGTAAATTGTAGGTAGCGCGCTGGCAACTTAACGTGAGTTTATTGCCATCGATATCGATTTCCGCAATATCCTTGCCATTTAAAGCGCTTAAGATCCCTGTGATCGTGGCGGCGTTGACCGTGAATTTCGCCTCAGTATCGGCGACACCGACTGCAGCTTCCGTACAAATTTGAATATCTAAGTCGGTCGTTGAGAACTTAACATTAACCCCTTTTTGTTCCACTAAGATGTTGCCTAGGATGGGAAGCGTTTGACGCTTTTCCACAATACCTTCAACGATCTTGACGGGTTTACTAAGTTCTTCACAGTTGCTACGAATCGTTTTCATCGTGCGCTTCCTATGGTTAAAAATTTATGTGTTTATTCGAATGTCATCAGCCACGAATCATTTGTTCAAGCACATGAATTTCGTGATTCAATTGAGCGTCACTGAGACGGTCTTGACCAATTTTACGGACAGCATGCATTACCGTTGTATGATCGCGTCCTCCAAAGTTTTTACCAATTTCAGGCAAACTCTGTTGCGTGAGTTCTTTTGCCAAATACATGGCGATTTGACGGGGTAAGGCAATATGGGCAGGACGATTTTTTGAGTGCATCTCACTCAACTTAATGTTGTAATAGTCTGCCACCGTTTTTTGAATGTTTTCGATTGTGATCAGATTGCTACCCACATTAATTTGATCGCGCAATACATGTTTTGCCACATCGATCGTAATCTTGTCCGAAGGGGCTTGGAATTGTTGGAATGCAATGACTTGTTGCAGCGCCCCTTCAAGCTCACGAATATTGGATTTCAATCGCTTAGCAATAAAGACAGCGACTTCTTCAGGAAGATCAATATTCAGGGCTTTCGCTTTGTTGAGCAAAATCGCAATACGCATCTCTAATTCCGGTGGCTCAATCGCGACGGATAGCCCTTGCGAGAAGCGAGAAATGAGACGCTGTTCGATATCTTTTAATTTCGTTGTATACGTATCGGCCGTGAGCACGACTTGCTTATTATGAGGCACAAGGGCTTCAAAGGCTCGATAAAATTGAGCTTGCGATCCCTTTGCACCCGAGAACGACTGTACGTCGTCAATGAGTAGCAAATCGAGGCTACGATAGCGTTCATCAAATTGCTGTAAGGCGCGTTTGGAACTTCCAGATTCTCGTGTGGCCGCGGTGTATTCGCTAATAAAGTCTTGTGCAGACACGCAACGAACGCGTGCCTTCGGGTGTAAATCCAAATAGCGGTGCCCAATGGCTTGCATCAAATGGGTTTTTCCTAACCCGACTCCCCCATAAATATAAAGCGGGTTATATTGCATGCCTACCGTAGACGCCACGTGTTCCGCTGCGGCGACTGCCAACTGGTTAGCATTCCCGTTGACGTAGTTTTCAAAGGTAAGGCCTGGCAAGAGCCCTGCATTTCGACGACGTGCTTCAAGATCTTCGTTAGTACTGACACGAGGGTCAACAAAGGGTTCAGGATTTTCTTTGGCTCGAATCGACACGCTCACAGGCAAATTACCTGTTTTACGCAATGCAACCATCTCGATGGTTTTCAAGTACGACTGTTTAATCGTTTGTACTTTACTATACGGGGCTTCGAGGATGAGTTCACGTGTTTCTGGATTCCATTGAACGCACTCGATCGGCTCAAACCATGTATTAATAATGGTCTGAGGAATGCCGAGTTCTTTAATTTTATCCAAACACTCTTGCCAGAAAGTAGTCATAACAGCGTTGTTGTTGATTAAGAGAAGGCTTACGAGGGCTCAACCCAAGTTCGGATACGGAGTCGAGGATCTTGGGGAGTGAAGCAAGTGGTTCCATAATATAGTATTCTACCCAGCTAATTGTGCCCCATAATCGAGAAAAATACAATATTATCCACAGCGAGTTGTGGATAAAAATCACTAAAGATTTCAAGGGCTTGAGGGCAAAAATCTCCTCTTTTTTTTGAGATATGCACAACCTAATGTGCTCGATGGGGGGAGTTTTTCTATATATATGGTTTTCGTTTACAAGTGGACTAGATTCAGTAAAAACCTTTGCTCACTGTGAAAGAAAAATCTTAGATTGGTTTGACAAACTGCCCTGTTTTGCTGTGTAATATCTGACTTTTCGCATTATTGTGAAAACTGTTCCTTTCCTGTCTCTTCTCTTAGAGAGTACAGAGTGGAGAGGGAGTCCTGTTTTTTGTTGTCTCGATTCTTCCTGCTGGGTATCCACATCAACCTAAGTGGGAATTGACTCGAGATACGGTTCTATCTTTTTTATTCAAACTAACTTAGAAGAGTTGGTTTGACTTTATGCCTTTTGAGGAATAATCATGGCAACAAAACGTACCTATCAGCCTTCCAAGGTGAAGCGTGCCCGTACGCATGGCTTCTTGGTTCGCAGCCGCACCAAGGGCGGTCGTCGTGTTCTCGCACGTCGTCGTGCCAAGGGTCGTCATACGCTCGCTCTCTAAATCAACCGGTTTAGTTTGCTAAATGAGTGTTGAAACCAGGCGTTTATCCCAAACTTTTGGATTTCCTCGACAACTTCGTCTTATTAAGTCAGAAGACTTTAGCAAGATCCTCACCGCGCCGAGGGATACGACCTTGAGGGTCCATTCTCACCACTTCACTGCCACGGTTATGCTACGAAGTCGTGAGCAAGGACCTTTGAGAATTGGGATCACGGTTGGAAAGAAAAACGCCCACCGTTCTGTTGATCGCGCTTTGGTTAAAAGAACACTCCGTGAGACAGCACGTCACCAAGCCCCATATCTCATCGCACTTCTGTGCGACACAGGAGTGGGGCTTGATGTTTCTTTACGTTTGAAAAAAGCTTTATCGACGATTCCAGGTACTGACACTGGTGTTCGAGCCCTTAAACAAGCTCTACGTGAAGATGCTCAAGAACTGATGACTCGATTGCAAGCTCGCTTGGAAAGCGTAAATTCTCGTAAGCGTGATTTTTAAATGTTGGCAACCTGTCTAAAATCCTTCATTAGACTTTATCAGTGGACTCTCTCACCTTGGGTGGGAAGAGGATGCCGATTTCAGCCAACGTGCTCACAATATGCGCTCGAAGCGATTGAGCGCTATGGTGCTTTACGTGGGGGATACCTCATGGTGAGGCGATTATTACGTTGCCATCCCCTTGGTGGCTGTGGCTATGATCCTGTACCAGAAACGTTTTCTTGGCGACATATTCGTAGTGCAACTGCTTTTGAGTGGAGCGATGAAAAGAATCGTCATCACAAGTGCTGTGGTCAAATTTTTAAACTTAAGAAATAGTTGATTGATATGGGAAAAGACCTTCAACGTGCTCTTCTTTGGGTGATTTTATTTATCTCATGCTTTATGCTGTGGGACAACTACCAAATTTACAAAGGTGGAAAGTCCTTTTTCCAAAGCTCGCAACAAGAAACGGTTGCTCAGAGCGCGGATGCTAGTATCCCCAAGGTTGATAGCGCCACAACGGATCCTACAAACGTTTCGGCTGAAACGGTAAAACCTGCTCATCCTGTCGTGGTGACGACGGATGTCATGAAGGTGACGTTTGACTTGTCTGGCGCCAGCATGGTGCATAATGAGTTCTTGAATATCCCGCAGCAACACGACTGGAAAGAAGTTGGGTTAGCTGGCCTCGTTTTAGGTAAAAAACCGCAGCAATTGGGCAATGTGGAATTGCTTGAGATGAATGCGAATCGAACCTACCTTTCTCAGACGGGGGTGTTAGGGGGGGATTTTCCCACTCACAAAGATACCTTTACGTTGGTGAGCAACCAAACGGACATGGGTTCGAACAAGACGCTTGACGTCGTGTTTGAGGCTCAGAAAGGTAATGTCAAAGTTACGAAGACCTATACCTTCACACGTGGTCAGTATGATGTGGTGGTAAAAACAGCGGTTACCAATGTTGGGGATAAGGCGTTAACCCCGACGGTTTATTACCAAATTGTTCGTGACGGCAAGAACCCTGCGGATGCTAACTCGATGGCGTCGACCTTCACGGGTCCCGCTGTGTACTCGTCTGAAGAAAAGTTTCAGAAGTTGAAGTTCAGTGATGTGGCTGACAACTCAGCTAGCTTCCAGAAGCAAGCCAACAATGGTTGGATTGCGATGGTTCAGCACCACTTTGTCAGTGCTTGGGTTCCGAAGCAAGGCGAAGAACGTACCAATTATGTGGGTGCCATTGGTCAAGATTTGTATCGCATTGGCTCCATGGTGAAGTTAGGGGAATTGGCTCCCGGGGCTACGGTCACGGATACGGCGGTGTTTTACTCTGGTCCTCAGGATCAGAAGCAGTTAGAAGCACTTGCCCCTGGGCTTGAATTGGTCGTGGACTACGGTTGGTTGACCTTCTTAGCAAAGCCGATTTACTGGTTGCTTTCGATGTTGCATAGCTTAGTGGGCAACTGGGGGTGGTCGATTGTCTTGTTGACCTGTATTGTTAAGCTGATCCTTTATCCGATTTCTGCTGCGGGCTATCGTTCGATGGCTCGTATGAAAGAAGTTTCGCCTCGCTTAAAAGCTATCCAGGATAAATATAAGGATGACCGTCAAAAGCTGAATCAGGCGATGGCTGAGTTGTATCGTGAAGAAAAGATCAACCCGGTCTCGGGCTGCTTGCCGATCTTCTTGCAGATCCCTGTGTTCTTAGCGTTGTATTGGGTACTGTTGGGCTCGGTGGAATTACGAGGTGCACCGTGGATTCTCTGGGTGCAAGACTTAGGAACACCGGATCCTTGGTTTGTCTTACCGTTAGTGATGGCAGCCACGATGTTCTTACAGATCTTCTTGAACCCGAAACCGGCCGATCCCACAATGGCTCGTGTTACGTACATCATGCCTTTGGTGTTCTCGGTGATGTTCTTCATCTTTGCCTCGGGCTTGGTTCTGTACTGGTTGACCAACAACGTGTTATCGATTCTCCAGCAGTGGTGGATTAATAAGACGATCGCCAATGAACGCGTGAAGCGCTCGATGAACTAATCGTCCTGCGAGAACGCTATTCCCAATCGAGGATATGTGTTTCGCTTGGGAAACGATAAAAAAAAGCATCGTGGGAGTCATTCCACGATGCTTTTGCCTGTTTAAGGGCTGATGGTGGGGTCAGTTTCGATTTTTACGCTTTTGGGTAAGCCACAACAGAGGCCATAACCAGAGTGATAGAACCCATAGTAGGATGTGTCGCAAGTTAAGCGGTTGGTCTTTGGCTTGAGACATCAAACGAAAGACAACGAAAGCACCGATGACACACCACAATAAGATGGAGCAGTACACGGTAACTCGAACTTGGTACGTGTCGCCTAAAAAGCTGGCTAAATAAGCAGCAACAGGAATGGAGCAGATCATGCCAATGCAAATTCCTACGATTGCTGGATGAAGACGTGGCTGGTTCAGTGACATGGTGTAAAGCGAAAAACCTTATAAATGAAGTCATTAAGGGTATCGTAACGGAAATTTGGTCTATTGGGTTTATTTCAGTTCGAATAAACCATTACTGTGTGTGCATGCACTCCTTAGGGAACATCCTATGATGAAATCTGATCGCGATCCGATTATTGCCATTGCTACCGCTTCTGGTCGCGGTGGGATCGGTATTATCCGCCTCTCCTTTTCAGAAAGCCTCAATGACAGCGTTCTGATGGAACTCTTTGGCCAGACACTCAAACCCCGCTATGCCACGCTTGTGAACTATAAGAACGCCTCGGGTGATGTCTTAGATCAAGTGATTGCCCTCTTTTTCCCAGCACCTCACAGCTATACCGGTGAGTCGGTGATTGAAATCCAAGCCCACGGCGGTTCGGTTTTATTGCAACTCATCTTGCGTGACGCCTTGCAACGTTTGCAGATGCTGGGATTGCGTATGGCTGAACCAGGCGAGTTTACTCAACGAGCTTTTCTCAATGGCCGAATTGACTTACTTCAAGCTGAAGCGGTTGCCGATGTGATCGATGCGGTGAGCGGGCAAGCGGCCAAAGCGGCACATCGCTCCTTGAGCGGGGAATTCTCTCAAGTGATCCATGCGATGGGAGAACGACTTGACGAGTTACGTGCTTACATTGAAGCCACCCTTGATTTTCCAGAAGAGGAAGTTGAGCATCTGCAAAGTGCCAGAATAGAAGCCCGTTTAACGGAGCTACAGAGGGATTTGGATGTGATTTTCCGTAAAGCCCAACAAGGCAATGTTCTGCGTGATGGGTTAACTGTCGCTATCATTGGAAGCCCCAATGTGGGGAAATCCAGTTTGCTCAATTGTCTTGCTGAGCAAGATGTAGCGATTGTCACAGATGTCCCAGGCACAACGCGTGACAAGATCGAATGCTGGATTACCATTCATGGAATTCCGATCAAAATGATCGACACCGCGGGGATTCGTGAAACCAGTGACGTTGTCGAAAATAAGGGCATTGAGCGTGCCTTGGATGAGGTGCGAAAGGCGGATGCTGTTTTGCATTTGCGCGACGCCTCTGGGCAAGTGCATCACGATGAAGCATTACTGAAAAAAGTGCTCTCCGAAGTAAAATCAGGCGTTCCCCTTCTCACGGTCTGGAATAAGTCAGATTTGGTTTGGCGTGAGGATGTCGGGGATGATTTACGGATTTCTGTTAGAACAGGACAAGGAATCGAGAAACTTCAACAATATTTAGTGGACCTTTCTGGGGTGGAATCGACCTCTGAGGGCGTATACATGGCCCGTGAGCGACAGATAACTTGTTTACGCCAAACTGGCCAGCATATTGAAAAGGCCCTCGAAGCGCTGGTGCTGAGTGGGGAGCTAGAGATTGTTGCTGAAGAGTTACGCCTAGCAGGACGCAGTCTGGGTGAAATTCTAGGGGAAACGGTTTCGGACGACATTTTGGGACTGATATTCAGTAAATTCTGTATCGGTAAATAATCAAGCAACCACAATTGGGTTGATGAAATACTATGCTGTATCCTAAGAAATTTGATGTTATTGTGGTCGGTAGTGGCCACGCGGGGATAGAAGCGGCACTAGCTTCAGCGCGAATGGGCTCCGAAACGCTCCTTCTGACGCACAACCTTGACACGATTGGGCAACTCTCTTGCAATCCTTCGATTGGGGGGATTGGTAAAGGGCACCTGGTTAAAGAACTGGATGCCATGGGGGGAGCTATGGGGATTGTGACCGATGAAGCGGGTATCCAATTCCGAATCTTAAATAGCTCCAAAGGCCCCGCTGTGCGTGCAACCCGTGCGCAGATCGACCGTCAACTCTATCGTCGCGCTATGCGCTTGCGCGTTGAAAATCAAGAGCACTTGTGGTTATTCCAACAGTCAGCGGATGACTTAATTGTGGAAAATGGCCGTGTGCGTGGGGTAGTGACTCAGACCGGGATTCGTTTTGAATCCAAGGCTGTGGTGCTCTCAGCTGGGACCTTCTTAAATGGGATGGTGCATGTAGGGTTAGAACACTACCAGGCTGGGCGTGTGGGGGATCCCGCTAGTGTCGCTTTAGCAGAGCGTTTAAAAGAACTTAATATGCCTCAAGGGCGACTCAAGACAGGAACCCCAGCTCGTATCGATGGACGTACGATTGATTTTTCTAAATGCGAACAACAGTGGGGAGATCTTGACCCCGTTCCGCATTTTTCCTTGGCTCAGCAAGTAGAACATCCTCGCCAAGTTCCGTGCTGGATTACACGCACTAACCAAAAGATGCACGACATCATTTTGGCGAACTTAGATCGTTCCCCCATGTATACCGGTGTCATTCATGGGGTTGGACCGCGTTACTGCCCTTCGATTGAAGACAAAGTGAAGCGTTTCGCAGACAAAGACAGTCATCAGATTTTCTTAGAACCTGAAGGACTGAGTGTGAATGAGTGGTATCCCAATGGGATTTCAACCAGTTTGCCCTTCGATGTCCAGCTCGACATGATTCATCAAATTCCTGGGTTAGAAAACGCGCATTTGCTTCGCCCAGGGTATGCCATCGAATACGATTTCTACGATCCACGTAAGTTAAAGACTACGTTGGAAACCATGACGTTGCCAGGATTATTTTTTGCTGGTCAGATTAATGGCACAACGGGTTATGAAGAGGCAGCTGCACAGGGGCTACTCGCAGGGATTAACGCCTCCCTCTTGGCCCAAGACAAGGAAGGATGGACGCCACGTCGTGATCAGGCATACCTCGGGGTGATGGTCGAAGATTTGACGACCCGTGGGGTTACTGAACCGTACCGTATGTTCACAAGCCGAGCAGAGTACCGTTTGAGTTTGCGCGAAGATAATGCGGATATGCGTCTGACCGAAATTGCCCGTGGATTAGGTTTAATCAATGACGAACGTTGGGAATTTTTCTGCCGTAAGGCGGAAAATATCGCTCGCGCTAAAGAAAAACTCAAAGATACATGGGTGACACCCTCGCTTTTACAAAAAGAAAGTGTGGTCGACGCACTCGGTGTGGGAATTGAGCGTGAATATAGTTTGAAGTCGCTTTTAAGTCGACCGACAGTCACGCTGGATTCTTTAACGAAGTTACGTACTCAAGAAGGGGAAGTGCTTTGGAGTAATGACACGTTAAGCGCAGCGGAACGCGAGCAAATTGAAATCGATACGAAGTACGAAGGGTACATCGTGCGTCAGCATGGGGAAATTGAGAAAACCATGGCGAATGAGACCTTACGTATTCCAGCTGATCTCGATTACCAGAATGTGCCTGGGCTCAGTTTCGAAGTTCGCCAAAAATTGACGCAAATTCGCCCAGAAACGATTGGTCAAGCCTCTCGCATTTCTGGGGTTACACCCGCAGCAGTGTCGCTTTTGCTGGTGTTCTTGAAGCGTAAATACTATTATCAGAAAAAAGTGAACAACTAATCACAGCGAGTAGCAATACTATGGACAAAGGCACGTTAGAGGAAGGGTTGATCGCGCTGGGGCTCCATCACGATGATACGGTGATGGATCGGTTTCAGAGCTATGCCACGTTGCTGAAGAAGTGGGGAAAGGTATACAACTTAACCACCCTTTTGACGGATGAGGCCATTGTGAGTCATCACTTTTTGGACTCAGCTGCATTGGTCCCGGTATTTGCTTCGTTTCCTCAAGCCAAACGCGTTTTAGATGTGGGATCGGGGGGAGGACTTCCCTCGATTCCTCTGGCAATTTTGCGCCCAGACCTCACCGTACATGCCGTTGATGCGGTGGCTAAGAAAATCGCTTTTCTCACTCAAGTAGGTATTCAGCTAAAGTTGACCAACTACCAAGCAAAGCATACGAGAGTGGAACAATTCCAAGGCTCCTATGACGTCATTACGTCCAGGGCCTTTGCGAGCTTGTATGACTTTGTGGAGTGGACTCAGCATTTGTTGGCACCTAGTGGGGTTTGGCTGGCGATGAAAGCAGGTGTTCCTGAGGAGGAGATTGCACAATTACCTTCGACTGTCAGGGTTAAATCGGTCGTGACGCTCGATGTGCCTTATCTGAATGAGCAACGGCATGTGATTATCCTTGAAAAAACAGCAGGCTAGACGTAGCATGAGTAACACACCCTAACGACCAAGAGTGGAGAACAAGAATGTTCAGTGCTGTTGTAAGTGCGTTTGTCCTTTCCTATTCAACGCTACTACCTGTTATCAATCCTTTTAGTGGTGCGATGTTCTTTTGTACGATGACATCCATGCTGTCCGACCGTGATCGGGCATTTGTGGCCAATCGTATCTCGCTTTATTCCCTCATTATTTTGATTGTCTGCTTGTCGTGTGGACATTTAATTTTGAGTTTTTTTGGTATTTCAGTCGGGGTACTGCGTGTCGCGGGGGGATGTGTACTCTTTGTAGCGGGATGGAATGCTTTAAATGCGCCGCCTCAAGAAGAAACAACGCCGGATGCCCCTCCTCTATCGCGTGCAAAACTGAAATCCATGGCTTTTTATCCCTTTACTTTGCCGCTTACGACGGGGCCCGGTGGGATTGCAGTGTCCGTGGCGTTAGGGACGAGTTTACCGCGTGACGCTGAGCATATCCTAGGAACACTGATTGCTACTCTCGCTATGGTGGCTACGATTTGGGCTTGCTATCGTTACAGTGATCGTTTGAGTAAAGCGGTAGGGGTGACAGGTGCTGACGCACTGGCCAGAATTTTTGCGTTTATCCTCATTTGTTTGGGAGTGGCCATTTGGTGGCAAGGATTCTCCGAATTGTGGCTCACGCTCAATGCCCCAAAGCCCTAGAATGTAAGATATCTCAAACTAAACAAAAACTATGACTCATATTCTTTGTATCGCCAATCAGAAGGGAGGAGTGGGTAAAACCACGACCGCCGTCAATTTGGCGGCAGCGTTAGTGCAACAAAAAAAGCGCGTATTGTTAATTGACTTAGACCCTCAGGGCAATGGCACGATGGGGGGCGGGGTTGATAAACGTACGGTCCGAAAAACGGTGTATGAACTCCTGCTGGGGACTGCCTCCTTCGATGATGTGGTAGTGCACTCAGAAGTGGGTGGTTTTGACTTACTACCGGCAAACCGTGAGTTGGCTGGGGCTGAAGTTGAATTAGTGGGATTGGATAATCGCGATTTGCGCCTTAAAACGGCGTTAGAGCCAGTGCAGTCTCGTTATGATTTTGTACTGATCGACTGTCCGCCGAGTTTATCCATGCTGACACTCAATGCCTTTTGTTGTGCACAAGGTGTATTGATTCCGATGCAATGTGAGTATTACGCACTAGAAGGGTTGAGTGATTTAATCAATACCGTGCGTCGAATCCACTCGGAAAAGAATCGCCAATTACGCATTATCACGCTACTACGTGTGATGTATGACCCGCGTGTGACATTACAACAGCAAGTGAGTCAGCAGTTGGATCAGCACTTCGGAGACAAGGTATTTAAAACGATAATCCCGCGCAATGTGCGTTTAGCCGAAGCTCCGAGTTATGGGATGCCTGGGGTGATTTACGATAAATCCAGCAAAGGAGCTAAGGCATATATTGCCTGTGCACAAGAATTAATTGAGCGTTTGGGGTAAACCCAGAGAAGGGGTAAGTTGGTCGTGGCAGAAGCAAAAAAGAAAGGATTAGGTAGAGGGTTAGATGCTCTCTTTAATTCCATAGAGGATATGAAATTGCCCAGCAATGAGCAAGAACCGCTCATGGAAATGATGGCGATTGACAAGATTCTCCCTGGGATGATGCAACCGCGTGAACAAATTTCAACGGATGGGCTTGCCGATCTTGCGGCCTCGATTAAAGCCCAAGGGATTCTCAACCCCATTTCTGTACGTCCTCACCCTTCTGAACCAGATCGCTACGAGATTATTGCGGGCGAGCGACGCTTTCGTGCAGCGAATATGGCGGGACTGACAGAGATTCCCGTCATTGTTCGTCGTTTGGATGACAAAACAACTTTGGCTCTCGCGTTGATTGAAAACTTACAACGTGAGGATCTTAACCCTATGGATGAGGCACAGGGGATTCAACGCCTCGTTGAGGAGTTTTCTTTTACGCATGAAGAAGCCGCTCAAGCCTTAGGACGTTCTCGAGCAGCAACGACGAATGCCTTACGACTGCTGGGGTTGACAGCCGAAGTACAGGCCATGGTGCGTTCGGGAACGCTGTCGATGGGGCATGCCCGTGCTCTGTTGACATTGCCTGCTGCTGAACAAATCATGTATGCCAATGAGATTGTGGCCAAAGGGCTCAATGTGCGTCAGACGGAAGCACTTGTTCAACGGCACTCTGAGCAAAAGCCCACTCGAGCCAAGGTGGTTATTAAGACGCGCGATGATCTACGTCTGGAAGAGGCGCTTGCTGATGCGCTAGGGACAACCGTGAAGCTGTCTGCTAACAAAAAAGGCAAAGGCAAGATCATTATTGAATTTGCGAATCTGGAACAACTGCAAGGAATCGTAGACAAAATTCAAAAAGAGGAATAAACCACATTCGACCGTCATTTTGGTGGGACGTTCTTTGTCCTAAGGACAAGAAACCCATTACTTAGAGTAGATAGACAAGAACTTTGCTACTAAATATGACTGAGGTGTGATATCATGCCGTTCGTACTTTTGGGCGAGTGACAGCCTGTCTGCCCTCGTTGAAAAAAGAACATTTAGTATATTTTATATCACTAAGGTGGTATTTGATGTACTTCTTATAGTTAGTTGTATCTGAGTGCAACAAAACTTAGAATGCAACGGACTAACATCCCCCGATTTTGTGTTAAGGATGCTCGTATTATCTGATCTTATTCGCGTTTCCTTAACGCAATATGTAATCGTTTTGTTGACAGCACTAGGTTTTGCTTTATGCGTAGGGCAAAACGCAGGGCTGTCTGCGTTATTGGGAGGGCTGGCTTATGCAGTCCCCTCAACAGTGTTGGCATTGTTTCTCGCAATGCCCAGAATGATAAAGAGATCCTATAAGGCCAGCCCTTATCGCGTTTTCTTCGGGGAGTTTGTCAAAATTCTGGTCGTCATTACCCTTTGGGCAATGGTGGTCGGATACTACGAAGCTCTTCACTGGCCTGCGTTTATTGTTTCAATAATCGCTGTCGCGAACAGCTACTTTGTAATCCTGTTTAAAAAACACTAAGGATCGGTATCCATGGCAAACGGCCTTACCGCTACTGAATATATTCAACATCATATGGCTCACCTCGCTTCGGCGAAGCAGTCGATTGTTGATTTTTCCGTTGTGAACTACGACACCATTTTCTTCTCTGTGTTGAGTTTGGTGGTTATGTTCTTCTTATTGCGTGCTGGCGCTAAGAAAGCGACTTCCGGTGTTCCGGGAAAGGTGCAGTGTGCTGTCGAAATGCTGGTGGAAATGGTCAATAATCAGGCCAAAAACATCGTGCATGGCGATCGTACCTTCATCGCTCCGCTTGCTTTAACAGTGTTCTGCTGGGTGACGTTGATGAATGCCATCGACTTGATCCCTGTGGATTTGTTACCAGCGATCGCTCATCCGATGGGTCTGAGCCATTTACGTCCCTTGCCTACGGCCGATTTGAACGGTACGTTGGGGATGTCGCTTGGTGTCTTGGTTCTCATGATTTATTATGGAATCAAGGTCAAGGGACTGTCGGGATTCTTTGTGGAGCTCTTTACGGCTCCGTTCGGTTCTAATCCTCTTTTATGGCCTTGCAATTTGTTGCTTAACATTATTGAATACTTGGCCAAGTTTGTTTCCCTGGGGATGCGACTTTTCGGCAACATGTATGCCGGTGAGTTGTTATTCTTCCTTCTTGCCCTTTTGGGTGGTTACATGCTTGAACATGGACCGCTCGGAATGGTGGGTGCAGGTGTTGGACAAGCCCTTGCTGGTTTAGGCTGGTGGCTTTTCCATGTGTTGATTGTTTTGTTGCAGGCCTTCATCTTTATGATGTTGACCTTGGTCTACATTGGCCAAGCTCACAGCCATCACTAACAATTAGCCAAATTTTTCCTTCTAACTACTCCCTTTTTATAGCTTTAGGAGTTTTTAAATGACCAACGTCGCTTTCGTGGCTCTTGCTTGCGGCCTGATTATCAGTCTTGGTGCTCTTGGTGCTTGCCTTGGTATCGCTATCATGGGTTCTAAGTACCTTGAATCCTCTGCTCGCCAGCCCGAGCTCATGGAAACCCTCCAGACCAAGATGTTCCTTCTTGCTGGTCTTATCGACGCCGCCTTCTTGATTGGTGTCGGTATCGCTATGATGTTCGCATTTGCTAACCCGTTTGCCTAATCCAGTTTTTGGCAAAGCAAAAACGTCTTTTTTTTCAATGACGCCGTTAACTACGCTCTACAGAAGGCCTGAGGAGTGTAGTTAACGTGAACGGGGTTCAACAATGAACATTAATGCCTCTCTGTTTATTCAGATGATCGTGTTCTTCCTTGGTGCTTGGATCACCATGAAGTACATTTGGCCGCCTCTGATCCATGCGATCGAAGAGCGGCAGAAGAAGATCGCCGAAGGCTTGGCCGCCGCTAACAAGGGCGAACAGGCTTTGGCGGTAGCGACAGAACAGGGCAAGGCGATCGAAGCCGATGCTCGTTCTCGCGCTTCTACAATCGTTTCTGACGGCGAAAAACGTGCTCAGTCCATCATCGATGAAGCGAAAGCTCAGGCTCAGGTCGAAGCTGAACGCATTATCGAAAATGCACGTGCTGAAGCTGCTCAGGAAATGCAGCGTGCTCGAGATACTCTCCGTGATGAAGTGGCTGCCTTGGCAGTTGCCGGTGCAGAACAGATCTTGAATCGCGAAGTTGATAAAACTGTTCATGCCAATTTGCTTGAACAGTTGAAGGCGAAGCTCTAACTATGGCTGAACTTTCGACGATTGCGCGCCCCTACGCTCAGGCTCTTATGGATGCCCTGAAAGATCGTAATGCTGGCGCAGATGAAATGGCTCAGGCTCTTGAAGCGGTTGAAGCATACGCTCAATTCGCTCGCGATCCTCAGGCTGCTTCCATGGTTGGTGATCCTAAACTAACCAACGCTCAACTGTTCGACCTGATCACTGGGGTTTTTGGTGCAACAGCTTCTACAGCTGCCCAAAACCTCTTGCGTGTGGTCATCGAAAATGGCCGTGTGGAAGCTTTACCTGAAATCGCCACTCAGTTCCGTGAGCTGAAACTTTTATCCGAAGGCGTGGCTGACGCTTATATTGAGACAGCCTTTGAGCTTAGCCAATCTGAAATTGATGGTTTGGTCGAATCGCTTTCAAAGAAGTTTTCTGGCTTAACTCTTCACCCTGTCGTTACGGTTAACCCCGAACTGATTGGTGGTGTACGGGTTCGTGTCGGCGACAAACTTTTGGATGGTTCGATCCGCGCTCGTCTATCTCAGATGAAATCCGCGCTCACCGCTTAAATTATCGGAGCTGTAAGATGCAACTCAATCCCAGTGAAATCAGCGAATTGCTGAAGAAGCGTATCGAAGACCTCGGCGTTTCCGCTGATCTTCGCACGCAAGGCACCGTCGTCTCCGTGACCGACGGTATCTGCCGTGTTCACGGTCTTAGCGACGTGATGCAGGGCGAAATGTTGGAATTCCCGAATAACACCTACGGTCTTGCTCTTAACTTGGAACGTGATTCCGTTGGTGCTGTTATTTTGGGTTCCTACGAACATATTTCTGAAGGCGACACTGTCAAGACGACGGGTCGCATTCTCTCTGTCCCCGTTGGTCCTGAATTGATTGGCCGTGTGGTGAATGCCCTTGGTCAGCCGATCGATGGTAAGGGTCCGATCGAAGCCAAACAGTTCGACGTGGTCGAAAAGGTGGCTCCTGGCGTTATTGATCGTCAGTCTGTGTCTCAGCCGGTGCAGACCGGTTTGAAGTCCGTTGACTCCATGGTGCCGATTGGCCGTGGTCAGCGTGAATTGATCATTGGCGACCGCCAGACGGGTAAGACGGCCGTGGCTATCGACACGATCATCAACCAGAAGGGTAAGGACCTGATTTGCGTTTACGTGGCTATCGGCCAGAAGGCCTCTACGATTGCCAACGTGGTGCGTAAGTTGGAACAGTACGGCGCTATGGAATACACCATCGTGGTGGCTGCTACGGCCTCTGAATCGGCTGCTATGCAGTACATCGCTCCTTATGCTGGGGCTACGATGGGTGAATACTTCCGCGACCGTGGTCAGGACTCCTTGATTGTTTATGACGACTTGACCAAGCAGGCTTGGGCTTATCGTCAGATCTCTCTGTTGTTGCGCCGTCCGCCGGGACGTGAAGCGTATCCTGGTGACGTGTTCTACCTCCACAGCCGCTTGCTCGAACGTGCAGCGCGTGTGAATGCGAACTACGTTGAACGTTTTACCAATGGCGAAGTCAAGGGTAAGACGGGTTCGATGACCGCTTTGCCGATCATCGAAACTCAGGCAGGTGACGTTACGGCTTTCGTGCCGACCAACGTGATTTCTATTACCGACGGTCAGATCTTCTTGGAAACGGACTTGTTCAATGCGGGTATCCGTCCGGCTATTAACCCGGGTATTTCGGTGTCTCGCGTGGGTGGTGCCGCTCAGACGAAGATTGTGAAGAAGCTCGGTGGTGGCGTGCGTTTGGCTTTGGCTCAGTACCGTGAATTGGCAGCTTTCGCTCAGTTTGCTTCGGACTTGGATAAGGTCACGCGCAAACAGCTCGATCGCGGTCGTCTCGTTACCGAATTGATGAAGCAGCCGCAGTACCAGCCTTTGCAGGTCTGGGAAGAATCCCTCGTTTTGTTCGCAGTGAACGAAGGTGCCTATGACGACGTCAAGGTGTCGGATGCTCTGCGTGTCGAACGTGGTATGCGCGACTACTTGAAGACTCATCACGCTGCTCTTGTTGACGAAATTGAATCCAAGAAGGCTCTTGATAAAGATATCGAAGCCAAGCTTAAGGATGCGATTGCCGACTTCAAGAAGGCTGGTGCTTACTAAGCATTTAAATCTTAGAGGACCGAAATCCCATGCCCAGTACAAAGGAAATTCGCGGAAAGATCAAGAGCGTACAAAATACGCGTAAGATCACCAAGGCGATGGAAATGGTTGCGGCCTCGAAGATGCGCAAGACGCAGGACAGGATGTTGGCTGCTCGCCCCTATGGCGACAAGATCCGTGTGATCTGCTCACATTTGGCTCGTGCCAATTCTGAGTACAAGCATCCTTTCCTCGTCCAACATGAAGGTGCCAAGAAAGTCGGTCTGATCGTTGTGACGACCGATAAAGGGTTGGCAGGTCCTTTGAATACCAACATTCAACGTCAGGTCCTTCAGAAAGTGAAGGACTGGACGTCTGAAGGCGTCTCCGTTCAGGCGACCGCTATTGGTAATAAAGGTCTGAACTTCCTGCAGCACCTTGGTGTTCCGCTGGTTAGCCAAGTTGTTCAACTTGGTGACCGTCCGAATTTAGACCGTCTCATTGGCGCGATTCGCGTTCAGATTCAGGACTATTTGGACGGAAAGGTGGATGCTGTGCATCTGGCCTACTCTCGCTTTATTAATGCAATGAAGCAGCAGCCTGTTATTGAACAGCTCTTACCTCTGACGGACGATTACTTGTCCGCTGAGGAAGACTCTCGTCAGTATTCGTGGGACTATCTCTACGAACCTGATGCAGAAACTGTTCTCGATGAGCTTCTCAAACGTTACGTTGAAGCTTTGATTTATCAGGCAGTTGTTGAAAATATGGCTTCGGAACAGAGCGCCCGTATGGTGGCTATGAAGGCCGCCTCGGATAACGCGAAGAAGCTTATTGATGATTTGCAACTCGTCTATAACAAGACTCGTCAAGCTGGCATTACCAAGGAAATTACCGAAATCGTCGGTGGTGCCGCGGCTGTGTCTTAATGCAATTAAGTATCGATAACTGAGGAAAACCCATGAGTATCGGACAGATCGTTCAGGTTATTGGCGCTGTGGTGGACATTGAGTTCCCACGTGATGCCATGCCTAAGGTTTACGAAGCTCTCGTCTTGGAAAAAGACGAAAGCAATACGCTGGCCGAGGCCGGCCTGACCTTTGAAGTGCAGCAACAGTTGGGTGACGGCGTGGTTCGTACCATTGCCATGGGCTCTTCTGAAGGCCTGCAACGTGGCATGAAGGTTCAGAGCACTGGTCGCGGTATTTCCGTGCCGGTTGGTCCCAAGACCCTCGGCCGTATTATGGATGTGCTTGGTCGTCCTATCGACGACGCCGGTGAAATTGGCGCTGAAGAAACGCGTGAAATTCACCGTGAAGCCCCGAAATTTGATGAACTCTCTGCGTCCATCGAATTGCTTGAAACTGGTATCAAGGTGATTGACTTGATCTGCCCTTTCGCTAAGGGTGGTAAGGTCGGTTTGTTCGGTGGTGCCGGTGTGGGCAAGACCGTGAACATGATGGAGTTGATCAACAACATCGCTAAGGCATACGGTGGTTATTCCGTGTTCGCTGGCGTGGGTGAACGTACCCGTGAAGGTAACGACTTCTATCACGAAATGGAAGAATCCCACGTTTTGGACAAGGTGGCCATGGTGTTCGGTCAGATGAACGAACCTCCTGGAAACCGTTTGCGCGTGGCTTTGACTGGTTTGACCATGGCTGAAGCGTTCCGTGATGAAGGCCGCGATATTCTGTTGTTCATTGACAACATCTATCGTTATACCCTTGCTGGTACGGAAGTGTCCGCTTTGTTAGGCCGTATGCCTTCGGCTGTGGGTTATCAGCCGACGTTGGCTGAAGAAATGGGTCGCTTACAGGAACGTATTGCTTCGACGAAGACCGGTTCTATTACGTCTATTCAGGCTGTGTACGTGCCTGCTGACGACTTGACCGACCCGTCGCCTGCTACGACCTTCGGCCACTTGGACGCCACCATCGTGTTGTCGCGTGATATCGCTGCCTTGGGTATTTACCCGGCTGTGGACCCGCTCGACTCCACGTCCCGTCAGGTTGACCCGAACGTGATTGGTGAAGAACACTACACGGTTTGCCGTCGTGTTCAGGAAACCTTACAGCGTTACAAGGAACTTCGTGACATTATCGCGATTTTGGGTATGGACGAACTCGCTCCCGAAGATAAGATGACGGTTATGCGTGCTCGTAAGATCCAGAACTTCTTGTCTCAGCCCTTCCACGTGGCTGAAGTCTTCACGGGCTCGCCTGGTAAGTATGTGCCCTTGAAGGAAACCATCCGTGGTTTCAAGATGATCGTTGATGGTGAATGCGATGAGTTGCCCGAACAGGCTTTCTACATGGTAGGTACCATTGACGAAGCCTTTGAAAAGGCTAAGACCCTTAAGTAATGCCTCGGCCCGGCAGATGTACCACTCTGCCGGGGTGAGCGCCTGACTACGGAGCAACATAAAATGGCTACTATTAAAATCGACGTCGTGAGTGCCGAAGAGTCCGTCTTTTCGGGTGACGCCGAGCTGGTTTCGCTGCCCGGGGTGTCTGGCGAATTGGGTATTTTGCCTGGGCACGAACCTTTGATTACTTTGATCCGCCCTGGCTTTGTCAGAATTCATGTTCCTGGCCAAGCTGAGGTTGAATCGGTTTTCGTTGCCGGCGGCGTGCTCGAAGTTCAACCTGACCTTGTGACGGTTTTGGCCGACACGGCTGTCCGTAGCAAGGATCTTGATGAAGCTAAGACGAAAATGGCTCTTGAGGAAGCTCAGGCCCTTCGTCAAAAAGCCTCGGGTGAACTTGAGATTGCGAAACTCGAAGCTGAAATGGCTGCCCTTAGCGCCCAGCTCGTCGCGGTTCGCAAGATTCGTCAGAAGCACTAAGAAGCATTTGTTTCATACAAAAAGGACGTTATTCCCGAGGGGATAGCGTCCTTTTGTAGTATTGGGACCGTGATAAGCGTGCGATCAGTTGAAGCGATTAGCATTAGGGAAAATGCTGACCGTAACGCTAGACGAGCGCTAAACGTCTAAAATAATTAGAGAAAACGTTACGATCCTTAGCCCCTTATGGGCAAGGAATAATCCCAGTGAAAGGACAAAAAATGAGCGGTGTAAAAATTTTAGTGACCACCGATGGTTCAAACTTAAGCGATAAAGCAGTTGAAACGGCTGTGGAATTGGCGCGTCAGTTAGGGGCCGATTTGGTTGGGATGACCTCAGTGGTAGGACCAGTGCCGACACGAGGGTTTGATGGAGAGGAGCCGGTTGTCCAAGATCGATTACGCGCTGTGTTGCGTAAGGCGACAGAAAAAGGGGTGAACTGCGATATTGTCGCCGAACACTGCGACACCATTTCGGCAGGGATTCTTGACTGTGCTCGTCGTAATGATGTGGCTTTTATTGTCATGGCAAGTCGTGGTTTAGGGACGATTGGGGCGTTGTTGCTCGGTAGCGAAACGCAAAAGGTGTTGGCAGAAGCAGATCGTCCTGTTTTAGTGGTGCGCTAAGCCCTTCTCCCTTAAATTGCCCCCCTAAAGGGATAATTCGAGAAAATTTAGCCTGAATACTTTATCCGCTAGGTAAATCGGGCACAATAAAGCGGGTTCAATCGTAATCGTTTGGACCCTTCGCTAGACTTCTTTGTAAACGGAAAACTACGACCATGAAACCTATCAATGATTGTTTCTTACGATCGCTCAAACGTGAAAAAACGGATTTCACTCCCCTGTGGCTCATGCGACAGGCGGGACGTTATTTACCGGAATATTGTGAAACCCGTGCTAAAGCAGGTAGTTTCATGGGACTGGCTCAAAGTCCACAATATGCGACGGATGTTACCTTGCAGCCGATTGATCGGTATGGATTAGATGCTGCGATTTTATTCTCGGATATTTTAACGGTTCCAGATGCAATGGGTCTGGGGCTGAGTTTTGTGGCTGGAGAAGGTCCAGTTTTTGCTAAGCCCGTTCAGACGGAAGACGCTGTCAATGCGCTCTACGTGCCGGATATGGGTGCTGAGCTCCAATACGTGATGGACGCGGTCAGTTCGATTCGCCGTGCTCTCAATAACCGTGTGCCGTTGATTGGTTTTTCGGGGTCCCCCTTTACCTTAGCGTGCTATATGGTGGAAGGGCGTGGTAGCCGTGATTTCCGTTTAGTTAAGACGATGATGTACCAGCGCCCTGACTTATTTGAGCGTATCTTGGAGGTGAATGCTCAAGCAGTGACCCAGTACTTGAATGCTCAGATTAAGGCCGGCGCTCAGGCTGTTCAAATTTTTGACACCTGGGGTGGTATGCTCGCGAGCGATGACTATCTGCGCTTCTCTTTGAAATATATGAAGAAGGTGCTTGATGGGTTGATCAAAGAAAACGAGGGTGAGGTTGTTCCTTCCATTGTGTTCACAAAAGGTGGTGGGGAATGGCTTGAAGCGATTGCCCAGACTGGCTGCCAAGCGGTTGGCTTAGATTGGGCAACCGATATTGGTAAAGCACGTGCACGTGTGGGGGATACGGTAGCATTACAGGGAAATCTGGACCCGTTCGTTTTATTCGGTTCTGAAGACACCATTCGTGCCGAAGCTCGTAAGGTGCTCGACAAGTTTGGAACGGTGGGCAATGGTGGCCATGTATTTAACTTAGGTCACGGGATTAACCAATTTACTCCTGTCGAAAGCGTACAGATCTTAGTGGATGAGGTTCATCAATACAGCCGACGCTTTCATTAAGAATTAAGCCAATTTGCTCAGTAGTGGGCAATGTTAAAATAGTCTTCTCAATGTGATGGGAAGACTATTTTTTTTGCCTCAAATATCGCTGTCGGGGAGAAAAAATTCTTGATACAGTGAAAAGTCAAGCGGGTTATTCACAACCCTTGACTCATATCCAAGAAGTTGAAAACAGCCTCAAAAACAGCTTGACACGTAGAAAGAGTATGTATTTAAGTTATTGAAAAATAAGATAAAAATACTATTTATGATTAGATCGAGACGTGGTTAACAGGTCTTCGGTTTTTCATGTTATGGAAAAACAGAACAAAGAAATCCACAAAGTTATCCACAGCTTTAATCACAAATACTTCCTTCATATGCCCAGTTTGTCTAATCGACTCACTGCGTAGTTAAACCAAATGATCCTTCTTGAGAGACGTTAGTAGGAGTCGACTGTGTACGCCAAGGTAATTGTGGATATCCCGGAAGTCAAACCGTTTGACTATAAGGTTCCTGATGAGATGTTATTGGCTCAAGGGGACCGAGTGTTAGTCGGTGTAGGTACACGAAAAGTGGTTGGAATCGTAGTTGAACTTTCTTCTACGACAAGCTATGACGGTTCCCTAAAGTCGGTTCTGAAAGTTTTTAATGACACGGCCCCCTTACGCGAAGAATGGTTAGCTTTGACGCAGTTTGCCGCCAAGTACTATGTACGTGGATGGGGAGAAGCTGCCCTTCCTGCCATCCCTAAATTTTTCCGACGAGAGTCACGGCGTGGTTATCAGCAGCGCATGGAGAAATTCCGAGCGCCTAAGCCCCGGTATACCAAACCACAGCCTGCCCCCATTTTGCATCCCGAACAACAAGAGGCGGTCAAGCAGATCACCCAAGCGAAAGGTTATGCCCCGTTTGTGCTCTTTGGGGTTACGGGTTCTGGCAAGACGGAAGTGTATTTGCATGTGATTGAGACCGTACTCAAACGTGATCCACAGGCTCAGGTGCTACTGTTGGTGCCCGAAATTAATCTCACTCCACAGCTTGAAGCGCGGGTGCGAGCGCGATTCCCTGAAGAAACGATCGTCACATTGCATTCGAGTTGTAGTGAACTCGAACGCGCCGATGCTTGGCTAGCGATTCATGAAGGAAGAGCACGTATTCTCGTGGGAACGCGTATGAGTGCGATGGCGAGTTTTCGCGACTTAAAGCTGATTATTGTCGACGAAGAGCATGATGGTTCATTTAAAGCCGGCGATGGCCTGCGACACAGTGCGCGCGATCTTGCGGTGTGGCGTGCCTGGAAAAATCAAATACCGATCGTGTTAGGTTCAGCAACGCCTTCAATGGAAACGTGGTACAAGGCGAAGTTGGGCGACTACCAGTTGATCGAATTAGCGCACCGTGCCACGGGGACGGGAGGACTGCCGGAGGTGGAATTGACTGAGGCTCCCAAAGTGGGACAACCCGCCTTGACAGCATACACACAACAACAAGTCCAACAAACGATCGATCGTAATGAGCAAGTGCTTATCTTTTTGAATCGCCGAGGCTACTCTCCAGTGCTTTATTGTCCAAGCTGTGGCTGGATGGCGACCTGCACGCATTGTTCTGCTCGCATGGTTTACCACAAAGAATGGCGAGTTTTAATGTGTCATCACTGCGGCACCCGTAAGCCTATTCCTCGAAGCTGTCCTGAGTGTGGCAATGTGGATATTCTTCCCAAAGGTCAAGGGACGGAGCAAATAGAAGAAAGTATTGAAAAACTCTTTTCGGGAGCCCGTGTGATGCGTATCGATCGGGACACGGTATCTGGGAAGGGTGAGGTAGAGGCAGCGTTTCAACGGTTCCATGCCAAAGAAGCCGAGATTATGGTCGGCACCCAAATGATTGCTAAAGGACATGATTTCAAAAATGTCGGTTTGGTCGTGGTTCTCGATGCGGATGCCCAGTTAACGCACCCTGATGTGCGAGCTCGAGAGCAATTGTTTGCCACCTTTATGCAAGTGGCGGGTCGTTCTGGTAGAGGCAATACCGAGGGGCATGTGTTGATTCAAACACACTACCCTAACGATCCGTTCTTCGCAATGTTAAAGTTGCAAGACTATCGAAAATTTGCAGAGTTTACGCTGGCGGAGCGAGAGATCAACCATTACGTCCCCTACTCTTATCAAGCGATTTTGTATGCCGAGGCAGAGTCCATTGGTGAGGCGCTCAATTTTTTGTCCGACATGGTCACACTAGGTAGTCAACTGCCTGAAGCGAGTGCGGTGCGACTTTTTGACCCAGTCCCCATGTATTTGATGCGACTTAAGGATCGTGAACGAGCACAGTTATTGATTGAAGCGGATGAACGCGTTCAACTCAATCGTTTTTTATGGCGATGGAAGCAATTGTTCCCTAAAACACGCGTAAATTGGACAATTGAGGTCGATCCTACGCTGGTGTGATGTATAATCTCAATTCTCTCCTCGTGGTGAAATGGATATCATCCAGCCCTCCGAAGGCTGTGTTACAGGTTCGATTCCTGTCGAGGGGACCAAATTGCCGAATGAAGTAAGCCACCAGAGAGTGGCTTTCTTTTTGGTCTAAGCCAAGGGATCGGGTATGGGGGTAGTCTCCCCTTACAACGGATAAAGGGCTCCCGCCTTCCTTGATAATATTCTCTCAACGAGTCGGCTCAGATTGACTCTCTTTCAAATGTGTTGCCTCGGTCATGGTTGGACGTAAGCCCTTGGAGAGTACAACGGGGTTAAGAACACCAAATTCCCCCCTGTTTTTAGCCCATTTTTTGCGTTATGATAGCCACGGCGTATAAATGCTAAAGTGCGATCGAGATCAGACTCACGAAAGCTCGATTTGATATCTTTACAAGGTCAGTTTAAGACGGTCGTTTTGACTCTCAACCTACCAGCGAGGAACGTCTATGAAAATCCCTTCCAATATCGTCTTACATAAGAAGAGTCGCGAACTGGAACTCAGTTATGAGGATGGGGTAGTGGCCCGTCTACCGTTTGAGTTCTTGCGCGTTTACTCTCCCTCGGCTGAAGTCAAAGGGCACGCGCCTGGTCAAGAAGTGCTTCAAGTGGGTAAGAAGAATGTGGATGTGACTGGCCTTGAACCCATGGGCAACTATGCACTGAAGATTGTGTATTCCGATGGGCATGACTCGGGGCTCTACAGTTGGGATTACCTCGAGGATTTGATTACGCATTATGATGAGCTGTGGGCAGATTATCTTGACCGCTTGGAGAAAGCGGGAGCGAGTCGCGAGCCCTCTGCTCAGGAGAAAGTGACTTCTAATCCCTCCCACGGTTGTGGAGGCGGCTCCTGTGGCTGTCACAGTTAATTTTTTTAAAACCCCAAAACCTTCAAAAGAAACATGTCTACTAACGACAAAAAAATCGACTTTGGCTACAGCATGGTGGACGAAGACAAAAAAGCCAACCAAGTACGGGAAGTCTTCGACAGCGTAGCGAGCAAGTATGACTTATTAAACGACATATTAAGCCTTGGCTTACATCGATTGTGGAAGCGCCAATGCATTCATGCCGCTCAAGTGACGGCAGGGAAAAAGGTTCTGGATATTGCCAGCGGCACGTGTGACTTGGCAATGAAGTTTGCACGCCTCGCAGGGGACAATAATGTTGTTGCCTCGGATATCAACCATGAAATGCTTGCGATTGGCAAAAAGCGCATTGAGCATGAAGGCTTGAAGTGTTATACCGTTGAGGCGGATGCTGAGCACTTACCCTTCCAAGAGGAAACGTTTGATGTCATTACGGTTTCTTTTGGAATTCGCAACATGACCCATAAAGATCAGGCGTTACGAGAAATGTTCCGAGTTCTGAAGCCCGAAGGTCGCTTGGTGGTTTTGGAATTTTCAAAATGTGAACCCTGGGTGCGCCCCATCTACGATTTTTATTCCTTCAAATTTATGCCTTGGGTCGGCGGTATCATCGCGAACGATGCTCCGTCATATCGCTATTTGGCCGAATCGATCCGCATGCATCCGGATCAACAAACCTTTGCACAGCTCATGCGTGACGCGGGATTCCATAAGGTCACGTGGAAAAATCTTACATTTGGTATCTGTGCAATGCATATCGGAGTCAAAGAATCTCTGTAAAATGTCAGCATGGTGTTTGTATTGATGAACACCCAAGTCCTTACGGGTGACAATGGCCGATAAGGGAAGATTGACGAGACTTTAGAGGATATATGCGCAAGTTTTTTGCAGTCGTTGCAGTATGTGCCACGTTATTTTCCACATCGATGGATGCGGATGCCGCACGTCGTTTCGGTGGCGGCTCGAGCTTTGGTCGTCCTGCACCTACCTTTACGCAAAAAGCCCCCAGCAGCACGCCTTCGTTTACGCCTTCGAGTCCGTCGCAGCCAACTGCGACGCCTCGTCCGCAACAACAGTCGACTCCTAATGCAGCCCCGACACCGGTGCAACGCCCCTCAATGGCTCGTAGCTTATTGACGGGTTTAGCGACGGCGTTGGGTATTTCGGCCTTGTTGTCGCTATTGGGCATCAATGGTTCGGGCATGGTGAGCTTTGTAATGGGTTTACTGCTCGTGATGGTGCTTTATATGGTGGTTCGCGGATTTTTGGCTCGCAAAGTGCAAGCTCAATCGTCCACTAACCAAGGGGTGGAAGACATTACGCCTAATGCGTATCGTCAAACGGAAGCGCCTCGTGCGACTCCGTACGAAGCTCCCCAACCACAGCCCTCGTCATGGACTGCTTCTGGCGCGAGCCCGGCCTCGGGTAGTGTGATGGATCAGTTTATGAACGAAGGTAAGGCCTCGATGGACTCGGGTGTGACGGATATCACGCCGACTGATTTTGACAAAAACGGTTTCTTGAAGACAGCTTTAGAAAACTATCGCAAGCTTCAAAAAGCATGGGATACGGGTAATGTCATCGACATCTCGGAGTTTACGACTCAAGAGGTGTTCGTCGCGATTACTCACCAGCTTCGCGCTCGCGGTAATGAGGTCTATGTCTCGGAAGTGTTGGAGCTCAATAATGAACTCTTAGGCATTACGCAAGATGGTCCCGACTACCTTGCCGCCGTGCGCTTCGCAGGAAAGATCAAGATCAACAATGAGGTGGAAACGATTTCAGAGATCTGGACACTTGAAAAGAAAGTGGACGGATCGACGGGATGGCTCCTTGCTGGTATTAAGCAAATAGGAGAAGATGGGAACTAAGCAATTAGCATAACCTGGAAACCCGCTAGCCTCTTGTTGTTGCCAACAAGGGGCTTGTTTTTTTGATATAGATGAAACTTTCAGTGATTGTTTGTCTGAAACGCCGATTTTGGCAAAATTAGTTTACTCAAGTCCGCGAATTGTCCCTACAATTCGCGCCAATAAACAAGGGTTTTTCCGTTCAACGTCGTTTTATGGAGAAAAGTGAGATGACGCTGATTGGTTTTGTAATGCTATACATGCTCCTGACGATCGCTATTGGGATCTATGCAGCGATGCGTGTAAACAATACGAATGACTATGCATTGGCTGGCCGTAGCCTGCCACTTCCTATGGTGGTAACGGCAACCTTCGCCACTTGGTTTGGTTCCGAAACGATCCTCGGCCTTCCTGGTCGCTTCATCGAAAGCGGTATTCATGGGGTTGTTGAAGATCCGTTTGGCTCCGGGATGGCGCTCGTCTTGGTTGGGATGTTCTTCGCCCAAAAACTCTACAAGCTCAATATTCTGACGATTGGTGACTACTATCGCCACCGTTATGGACGTGCCATTGAAGTGCTTTGTACGATTTTCATTGTGATTTCGTACTTGGGCTGGGTCGGTGCGCAAGTTGCTGCTTTAGGTCTTGTGATTAATTTGATCACGGAAGGCATGATTTCCGTCTCCACTGGGATGATGATTGGGACAGGTGTGGTATTGGTCTACACCATGTTCGGTGGGATGTGGTCTGTGGCGATCACGGACTTCTTCCAGATGATCATTATTGTGGCTGGCTTGATTGTCATTCTGTTCTTTGCTGCAGACTTAGCCGGTGGATTTGATCAAATCATTGGCTATGCACGTCAAAAGGAACTGTTCCATGCACTACCTGAGCCTACGGTCTCAGGGTGGCTGTTCTGGATATCGGCGGCGATTACGATGATGATCGGTTCAATTCCGCAACAGGACGTGTTCCAGCGTGTGATGTCTGCTAAAGATACAAAGACGGCTATGGCGGGTCCTATCATTGGTGGTTGCGTGTACATTCTCTTTGCGTTTGTACCGATGTTCATCGTGATTTCTGCCATTTTGGTGATGCCCGATACCGCGAGTGGTCTTTTACAAGAAGACCCGCAGCGTGTGTTGCCGACCTTAGTCAAAGACTACATGCCGATGTGGTTGCGTGTCCTCTTCTTCGGTGCTGTCCTCTCGGCAGTGATGTCTACGGCCTCGGCTACGATTTTGGCACCGTCCACGGCTTTCGTGAGCAATATTTTGACCACGTTTGTGAAGCTCGATGACCGCCATATGCTCCGTGCGATGCGTTGGACCGTGTTTGTCTTCACGTTCTTGGTCCTCACCTATTCGCTCTTAGTGGAAGGGACTGCGATTTATGACATGGTGGCGATGGCTTACCAGTTCCCGGTGGTTGGAGCGTTCTGGCCGTTGGTTTGTGGGCTTTACTGGAAGCACACCACCCGTCAAGGCGTTTACTTATCCATGTTATTAGGGGGCGTAGTCTGGTCCATCTTGACGTGGTCGAGCTTAGGCGAGGTGTTCCCGAACGTCTTGGGTGGCTTCCTTGCAGCTGGTTTTGGTATGGTAGTGGGTTCTTTACTTCCGACGCGTGGCAATCGCGAATACTTACGCGAATGGAACGAAAAGAATCGAAACAATGTCGTGAACGAAGCTCTGCTTCCGAAATCGACGAAACTTCCCGCTTCTACGCCTGCCTGATAAAATCCTATTAGCTCTAATAGGCAAAGGCCGTCCTCAATGTGAGCGACGGCCTTTGTGCTTTTTCCATCTCTTCTCTTTCGGGATCGATCCTATGAATGTTGTTATCTTGGCCGCGGGTATGGGCAAACGCATGCACTCAAAGCTGCCAAAGGTGTTACAGCCTTTAGCCAAAAAACCTATGTTGGACTGGGTGATTGAGACGACCCAATCCTTAACCCAAAAACCGATTGTGGTTGTGGTGGGACATCAGGCTGAGATGGTTAAGCAACATTACGAAGGGAAGTCTGGCTTGGTATTTGCCTTGCAACGGGAGCAAAAAGGCACGGGTGACGCGCTACGATCTGCGTTGGAGTACTTGGATGAGGACGAGTCCCATACCTTGGTCTGCCTTGGCGACGTACCTTTATTGTCCCGACAGACGATTGACGACCTGTGCAAGGCGACCCAGCCATCACAAATGGGGTTGTTGACGGTTACGATGAGCAACCCAACGGGTTATGGACGTATTGTGCGTAATCAACAGGGCGCAGTGGTTGCGATTGTTGAGGAAAAAGACGCCAGTCCCGACGAAAAGGCGATTAACGAAGTCAATACGGGCATTATGTTATTGCCGACGAAGTCGCTCCGTCCGTGGTTAACGTCCCTGACGAATCATAATGCCCAAGGTGAGTATTACCTCACCGATTGTATTGCCAAGGCTGTTGAGGCTGGTGTTGAGATTGTTACGGTTTCTCCTCATCATGCTTACGAGGTCGAGGGAGTGAACTCCAAGACGCAGCTCGCCGCGCTCGAGCGTGTGTGGCAACGCTCTCAAGCAGATCAGTTATTAGCCAGTGGGGTCACTTTGATGGACCCTGACCGCATAGATATTCGCGGCACGCTTTCCTGCGGGCAGGACGTGGTGATCGATGTGGGCTGCGTGTTTGAGGGTAACGTGGTGCTCGAAGACGGGGTGCACATTGGTGCCTACAACGTGATTGCGAACAGTACGATTAAAGCGGGGGTCGAAGTGTTACCGTTTTGCCATATTGATGGGGCGACGGTGGGCGGTGAGTCTCGCATTGGCCCTTATACGCGTTTGCGTCCTGGCGCCGAACTTGCAGGGAATAATCACATAGGCAACTTCGTAGAAATCAAGAAGAGCCATGTGGCCCAGGACTCGAAAATTAATCACCTGACCTATATCGGGGATAGTGACATTGGTAAACGCGTCAATATTGGCGCGGGTACCATTACCTGCAACTATGATGGGGTGAATAAGTTCAAAACCATCATCGGGGACGATGCGTTCATTGGTTCGGATACGCAACTGGTGGCGCCAGTCGTAGTGGGAGCTGGCGCGACGGTTGGAGCGGGAACCACGGTTACGCGTGACGTTCCTGAAGGAAAACTGGTGATTTCGCGCGTTAAACAAACTGTCATTGAGGGCTGGCAACGTCCGACCAAAAAAGGCTAAAGTAGCAGTTTCTCTTGGCGAAAATTCTCTTGAACGTCCATGACGTCCTATCGCGTGTGCCGTTCGTTTTTAGGAGTGAGTAAAGAATGTGTGGTATTGTCGCCGCCGCTTCTTATCAGAACGTGGTGCCTATTTTATTAGAAGGACTTCAGCGTCTCGAGTACCGTGGGTATGACTCCTGTGGGGTGGCCGTTCTTAAAGGGAGCGAGATCCTTCGGGCTCGATCGGTTGCACGCGTGAAAGATCTGGTTGATCAAGTCGAAAGCGAATCCATTCAAGGCAACACCGGGATTGCCCATACCCGTTGGGCTACGCACGGACGTCCTGAAGTGGCCAATGCCCATCCCATTGTCTCACGCGACGAGATTGCCATTGTTCATAATGGCATCATTGAGAATTACGAGAGCATTCGTGACGAGTTAACGAAGGAAGGTTACGTATTTACGAGCCAGACGGATACGGAGGCACTCGCCCATTTGATTCATAAACATTATCACGGGGATTTGTTAAAAGCGGTTCAGTCTGCCTTACTGAAGGTGCATGGAAGTTTTGCGATTGCGGTGGTGTCCGATCGAGAACCCCATCGTGTTGTCGCTGCACGTCAAGGCTCTCCGATGGTATTAGGAGTAGGGAATCACGAAAATTTCGTCGCCTCGGATGCTATGGCAATTGCGTCTGTAACGGACCGTATTGTGTTCCTACAGGAAGGGGATGTGGTGGATATGACCCCCGATTCCTGGACCATTTATAGTCGTGCCGCCGATGGTGAGTATTTAGCCGTTGAACGCGAGCTACGCATTGTGAATGCCTACTCTGCCGTGGCCGAGTTGGGGCCCTATCGCCACTACATGCAAAAAGAAATTTTTGAACAACCACGTGCCATTGGGGATACGTTAGAGGGGGTCGTGGAAATTTCCTCCTCACTCTTTGGACCTGAGGCAGAAACGGTATTTCCCTGTGTGGACCGAGTGCTCTTTTTAGCTTGTGGTACGTCTTACTATGCGGCGCTCACTGCCAAATATTGGATCGAAGAAATTGCCCATATTCCGTGTGATGTGGAAATTGCGAGCGAATACCGCTATCGCCATTCGATTGCTTCCCCCAGTACGTTAGTCGTTACTATCTCCCAGTCTGGGGAAACGGCGGACACGTTAGCCGCCTTAGCCCATGCGAAGCAGCAGGGTATGGATAAGACCTTGACCATCTGTAATTCCGCTACCTCTGCGATGGTGCGTGAAAGCCGTATGGTCTATATCACTCGAGCCGGTGTAGAAATCGGCGTTGCCTCCACTAAGGCCTTTACCACTCAATTGGTTGCCCTTTACTTGTTAGCACTCGCTCTGGGTAAATCTCATGGCTTAGTGGATGACGCTCAAACCGAAATCGAGTTAAAGCAGTTACGGCATTTGCCTCAGGCTGTCAGTGCCGTTCTGGCGTTGGAGCCACAAATTATTGCTTGGGCAGAGCAGTTTGCCCAGAAAGAGCATGCGCTCTTTTTAGGCCGTGGGATGCACTATCCGATTGCGCTCGAAGGCGCACTCAAACTCAAGGAAATTAGCTATATTCATGCCGAAGCATACCCAGCTGGAGAGCTTAAGCACGGTCCTTTGGCACTGGTGGATCGAAACATGCCGGTGGTGACGGTCGCGCCGAACGATCGCCTATTAGAAAAGCTCAAGAGCAACATGCAGGAAGTTCGTGCGCGAGGCGGTGAACTGTATGTGTGTGCGGATGGAGACTCCCATATCGTCTCCTCTCAGAGTATGCACGTGATTACATTGCCCGAAAACTATGGTCGCCTCTCGCCGATTCTCCACGTTGTTCCCTTGCAACTTCTGGCCTATCACACCGCACTGGCACGCGGTACTGACGTGGATAAGCCACGCAATTTAGCCAAGAGTGTGACTGTCGAATAAAACCGACTCACGAAAAAAAGCGCTCGCTAAATTAGGCGGGCGCTTTTTTTAGGTGTGTACGCTCGGAAAGTGCTAGCTACCCGCAATGAACGTGCGAATCCCTGAACCCACAAATTGGACACCAATGCAAATGAGCAGAAAGCCCATTAACTTCGAGAGGACAAGGGTCCCTGATGGTCCGAGACGACGCGATAGGATGTCCGAGTAGCGCATCACCGCCCAGTTGACCAGAGCAACGGCGATGATGGCCAAAGTAGTCCAGCCTAACGCAACCGCTAAGTCGATATAGTCCGCAATTTCAGCTATTTCGGTCGAAAAACCAATGACCACGGCAATGGTCCCAGGCCCCGCGATGCCAGGCATCGCAATGGGAAAGAACGAATAGTCGTCTTTATCGCGACGGACAATCGGCGCTTTGTTTGGGGAGTTTCCACCGAAAAGCATTTGATAACCGATTGCGGCTACCACTAATCCGCCAGCAATACGCATAGCCCCATAGCTAATACCAAAGAACGCTAAGAGCATATTGCCAGCAATAAGGCTCACCAGCATGATGAGTCCGGCGAAGAGTCCGGCACGGTGCGCTTGTTGGCGACGTCGCTCATCGGACATGCCTTGAGTGAGACTAATAAACAGCGGGAGTTTAGAGAGCGGGTTGGTAATCACGAGCAATGAAACCAAAGCCCCAAGGAAATATTGAAAATGGATTGCTTCCAGCATAAGTACACGTGTCAGTGTGGTGACAAATAAGTCGTTTGCGCAAGGTTAGGCTAATAGTACTCTGAAAGCAAGGGCAATCGCAAAATTTATTGTGAGAGAGGGAAGTTCGTAAAAACCCTTATAAAACTGGTTCTTTGCCTGAAAGAGAAGCGATAAAAAAAGAGGTATTTTATGAACATACGTTCACTTTTTGTGCTATAACCCCTTTATTTTCTTCTGAACAAATGTTCAGAACCTCTCTGATAAGAACAATGAAGGTATTGAATATGTTGGCAACAAAACGTTCTGCTGTTTTTCTTGCGACGATTTCTTTCGCTACTCTAGCGGGGTTGGCGGGTTGCAAGCAACAGGGACAAACGGCTCCTAAGGCTTTGCCTCCGACGGAGGTCTCTGTTTATACCGTACAGCTGGGTGAGCATGTGGCGAATAGTGAGTTGACGGGACGCGCTCATGCGTATCGTGAAGCAGTCGTTCGCCCCCAAGTGAGTGGTGTTCTTCAGAAGCGACTTTATACGGAAGGGACCGAAGTAAAACAAGGGCAGCAACTCTACCAAATTGACGCAGCACCTTACGAAGCTGCTTTGGCTAGTGCAGAAGCGCAGTTAGCACAAGCGAAGTCACAACTGGTGAAAGCCAAGGCGGACGCTGCACGTTCGACACAACTCTTGAAGATTAATGCGGTTTCCAAGCAAGCCGATGATGCCGCTCAGGCTGCCTTACGTCAGGCGACAGCGCAGCTCAAGGCCGCAGAAGCGAGTGTCACGAGCGCAAAGGTTAACCTCAATTACACCCGTGTCACTTCACCGATCTCAGGCTTAGCAGGGCGTTCGGAGTTTACGGAAGGAGCTTTGATGTCGGGTTACCAAAGTCAAGAACTGACCACGGTGACACAGCTCGATCCAATGTATGTGGATGTGACACAGAGTGCAGAAGCGTTGCTCGCGTTAAAAGCTCAGGTGGCCAGTGGGCAGTTGAAAACGGACAAAGACGGTAATGCGAAGGTGACGTTAACTTTGCCCGATGGGTCGGCTTATGCCCATGAGGGCAAACTCACGTTCCGTGGTGTGATGGTTGACGAAACGACAGGGTCGGTTAACTTACGAATGGAATTTCCTAACCCAGAACGCACCCTCATGCCGGGGCTCTTTGTGAAGGCCAAAATTGAAATGGGGGGTGTGCCCAATAGTACCCTCGTATCGATGCAAGCCCTCATGCATGATGCTAAGGGTAACGCCTATGTGTATCTGGTCAATAAAGACAACAAGATTGAACGTCGCGACGTGAATGTTGTGGGGTCGATTGGTTCGCAATGGCTGGTCAACAAGGGCCTCAACGAGGGGGATAAGGTGGTCTTTGACGGCTTTTCACGTATTGCCCCAGGTAAGCAGGTGGTTGCCAAAGAAGGTAACCCGACTCAGTTACAAGAACAAGGTAATAAGCTCTTTAAATAATCGGACAGATTAACGATGTTTTCAAAGTTCTTTATTGAAAGACCTGTTTTCTCTTGGGTGATTGCAATTGTGATCATGCTGGCAGGGTTACTGTCGATTACGAAGTTACCGGTCAGCCAATTTCCACAAATTGCGCCTCCACAGGTCGTGATTTCAGCCTCCTATCCAGGGGCTAGTGCGGAAACGATTTCCAACACTGTGACTCAGGTGATTGAACAAAACCTGACGGGGCTCGATGGGTTCTTATACATGTCGAGTACCTCGGACTCGTCGGGTCGTGTGCAAATTACGGTGACGTTCCAGGCGGGGACGAACCCAGATATTGCTCAGGTTCAAGTTCAAAACAAGATTCAGACGGCCTTGACGACTCTCCCCTCGGTGGTGCAAGACCTCGGGGTGAAAATTGAAAAAACCTCTGCCAGCTTTTTGATGGTGGTGGGGTTCATTAGTACTGATGGCCAGATGAGCTCGGCCGACTTGGGTGACTACCTCGTGTCGAGTGTGCGTGAGCCGTTGGCTCGTGTCGCGGGCGTGGGGGAAATTCAAGTCTTCGGTGCCAAGTACGCTATGCGTGTCTGGCTCGATCCGGATAAGTTAGCTAAATATAACTTGCTTCCGTCGGACGTAACGGCCGCGATTCAAGCGCAAAATACCCAGCTCTCCTCCGGGGGTGTGGCGCAGCAACCGACCGATGGACGTCAGCAATTTACGGCGACGATTACGTCAAGTAGCTTATTACAGACTCCTGAGGAGTTCCGCAATATTCTGTTGAAAGTGCAATCTGACGGTTCTGATGTGCTGTTGCGTGATGTGGCTCGTGTGGAAGTGGGTCAAGAAAACTATGCTGCGTTAGGAACCTTCAATGGTCAGGCGTCCTCTGCATTGGCAATTAAATTGGCCTCAGGGGCGAATGCGATTGCTACGGCTCAGGCTGTCGTGGATAAAGTGGACTCGATGAAGGCAGATTTGCCTCAGGGTGTCTCGGTGGTCTATCCCTACGACACAACGCCGTTCGTGAAGGCTGCATTGGAAGAAGTGGTGAAAACCCTTTTCGAGGCTATCGTCCTCGTTGTGGTGGTGATGTACTTGTTCTTGCAGAACTTCCGCGCCACGTTGATTCCAACCATTGCGGTGCCGGTCGTTTTGTTAGGTACTTTTGGGGCTTTGGCGGCAGCGGGTTTCTCGATTAACATGCTGACGATGTTCGCGATGGTGCTCGCCATTGGTTTGCTGGTGGACGACGCCATTGTGGTGGTGGAAAACGTTGAACGTGTGATGCGCGAAGACGGTACGGATCCTAAAACGGCAACCGTGAAGTCGATGGGAGAAATTTCCAGTGCTCTGGTTGGGATTGCGATGGTTCTGTCCGCCGTGTTTATCCCGATGGCGTTCTTTGGTGGTTCGGCTGGGGTGATTTATCGTCAGTTCTCGATCACCATTGTGTCGGCAATGATCTTGTCGGTCATCGTGGCGTTGACCTTGACCCCGTCGTTGTGCGCAACCTTATTGAAACCCATTGACAAGGAACACCATGAATCCAAGAGTGGATTCTTTGGCTGGTTCAACCGTGGTTTTGATGCGTTGACGCACGCGGTTAAGACCAGTATTGGCAAATGCATCAAGTGGGTTTGGCTCGTGTTGATCGCCTACGTGGGTATTTTGGCTGGAGTCGGCTTTGGCTTTGTGAAGTTGCCGTCGTCCTTCATGCCAAGTGAAGACCAAGGGGCGCTCATGATGATGATGCAGTTGCCTGATGGCGCAACGATGGAACGTACCGATTTGGAACTCAAAAAACTCCAAGGTCTCGTTGAGGCGACGGAATCCAAAGGTATTGACTCCTTCTTTACCGTGCGCGGGTTCTCCTTCGCAGGTACTGGCCAAAACATGGCGCTGGGCTTCTTAAAGCTCAAGGACTGGGGCGAACGTAAAGATCCTTCGTTAACGGACGTAGCGATTCAGCAGCGTTTAATGGGGGCATTGATGTTCGGACCGAATTTCCGCGGTGCTTCGACGTTTATTTTCCCGTTGCCTGCAGTGCCTGAATTAGGGGTTGCCGACGGTTTTGACTTCTATATTCAAGACAATACGGGGGGCTCGCATGCCCAGTTCATGCAGTATTTGGGGCAATTCCTCGGAAAGGCGAATGCAGATCCTCGTTTGACCATGGTGCGTCACAACGGCATGGGTGACTCGACCCAGTTGAAGTTGGTGATTGACCAAAAGAAACTCACGATGATGAATGTCAGTATTGCTGACGTGAATAAGACGGTGACGACTGCCATGTCGGGGAGTTATGTGAATGACTACTTGGATCGTGGCCGTATTAAACAGGTTTGGGTCCAGGGGGACACGGGGTCGCGTATGCAGCCCGAGGACGTACTTCGTTGGCAAGTCCGTAATGCCAATGGAGACATGGTCAAGTTGAGCACGTTTGCGCATTTTGAGTGGCAATATGGCAGTCCGCGCTTGGAACGTTTTAATGGGATTCCGTCCTTGAACATTCAAGGGAGTCCGAAATCAGGTGTTTCTTCTGGGGAAGCCATGAATGCGGTTGAGGAGATCTTCTCTCAGGTCTTCCCGGCTGGCTATTCGATTGCTTGGAACGGGGTGTCCTACCAAGAACGTGCAGCGGGTTCGCAAGGTCCTGCCCTATACGCCATTTCCTTATTGGTGGTGTTCCTCTGTTTGGCCGCACTTTACGAAAGTTGGAGTGTGCCGATTGCGGTACTGTTAGTTGTTCCGTGCGGGGTTATTGGGGCATTGGGCTTGACGTGGCTCTTGGGAATGACCAATGATATTTACTTCCAAGTGGGTCTATTAACCACCATTGGTTTGGTGAGTAAAAATGCAATTTTGATCGTAGAGTTCGCCAAAGAATATATGGAACGCGGCATTGGCGCTATTGAAGCGGCAGAAGAAGCGGTCCGTGTACGCTTGCGTCCGATTCTGATGACATCGTTAGCTTTTGGGCTCGGGGTATTGCCGTTAGCCATTGCTCACGGCCCGGGTGCAGGTGCTCAGAATGCCATTGGTGTGGGCGTGCTTGGTGGGATTCTGGCGGGTACGTTCCTCTGTATTGGCTTTGTCCCTGTGTTCTACGTCTTAATTAGTCGTATGTTTGGCCGTGTGAAGTTGCACACAGCACAGTAAAGAGTGGGAAAGTGTGAGCTTTCCTCCAGGATTCTCAATGAATGAGAAGAAAGGATCAAACATGAAAAAAACTTTTTTATTGTTGCCGCTCATCGTTGCGATGACTTTATCGGGGTGCGTCAATTTAGCCCCTGATAATGGGACACCGCAGGCGCCCACTCCCTCTGTTTGGCCGCAAGGCGAAGCTTATGGGCAATTGCCCAAAGCCTCAGAGGCCTTACCACAGTGGAAGGCGGTGTTTACGGATGAAAAACTTCGCCAAGTCATCGAGCTTGGCTTAGCGAACAGTCGCAATCTGCAAACCGCGGCCCTGAATGTGGAGAAGGCGCGTGCGCAGTACGGTGTGGCACGCAGTGCACTCTTCCCGAGTATCAATGCCACGGCAGCCGACGCGGTCCAACATACCGCTGGTACCGTAAACCGTTTGGGTGAGGGCGCAACAGCGCGTACGTACACCGCTCAGCTTGCCATGGCCAGCTACGAGCTGGACTTTTTTGGGCGTGTGCGTAACCTCAATGAAGCGGCGTTGCAGTCGTATTTAGCGACAGAAGATGCCCACCGCACGGTGCAAGGGACGTTGATTGCGGAAATTGCGATGGCCTGGCACCGATTAGGGGCTGACCGTGAGCAATTAAAGTTGCAACGATCCCTCTTACAGAGCCAAGAAGAAAGCTTTAAGTTAATGCAGGCGAGCTATAACTTGGGGGCGATTAGTCAACTGGATTTAGAACAAGCCCGCACAACGGTTGAAGCGGCACGTGCAGCGATTGTCAGTTATGTCCGAGCGGTTGCCCAAGATAAAAACGCCTTGGATCTCTTGTGTGGTACGACGCTTGACGAGGGGTTATTACCCGAAGGTTTGCCATTAAATGCGATGGTCTCCTCTCTTCCAGTAGGGTTACCGGGTGAAGTGCTTTTGAAGCGTCCCGATATCATGGCCGCTGAGCGCGGGTTGCGGGCAGCGGACGCCAATATCGGCGCAGCTCGAGCCGCATTCTTCCCACGCGTTACTCTGATGGGGGGTGTGGGAACGGCTGGGTTGCACTTGGATGACCTTTTTGATGCCCATTCTGGGATGTGGACATTTACGCCTAGTATTTCGTTGCCGATCTTTAATGGTGGATTGAATCGCTCGAATTTGGAAGTGGCACAAGCCAATCAGAAGATTGCTGTGGCAACCTATGAGCAGTCGATTCAAACTGCCTTTAAAGAAGTCTCGGATGCGTTAGCAGTCACGGGAACAGTGGATAAGGAATTGGCGGCTCGCCAAGCCTATACTGCTGCCGCGGATAATACCTACCGCTTAAGCGATGCGAGTTATAAAGCCGGGGCTGTTTCTTATTCGGATCTGTTAGTGGCTCAACGCGCTATGGTGGCGGCACATCAAACGTTGATTAACACTCAGCTTTCCAAGATTTCAGGGGAAATTACACTCTATAAGGCCTTGGGAGGCGGGACCGATTTGATCACGGAGGTGAAATAAGTCTGTGGCTGAACACGTCGTACATATCAAGGAGCTCCCCGCTAAGCGGGGACGACAAGACGATCGTGCACAAGAGCGGCGAGAAGAAATTCTCGCCGGAGCGCGTCGGTGTTTTTTAAATATTGGCTTTCATCGTACAACGCTTCGAGATATAGCTCAAGAACTTGAAATGAGTGTGGGTCATATCTATAACTATTTCGAGAGCAAAGAAGCGATTATCGAAGCGATGGTGCGTCGAGAAACGGAGCAATTCCTAGCAATGCTTCGCGAGGATACGAGCTGGGCGATGAACGAACCCACAGCTGTTCGACGGCATTTTGAACGTGTTGTAGATGCTTTTCTCGATCGGGAGTCCGCCTACTTGGCGATTTCATTTATGGATGAGGCGCTCAGTAACGAACGGATTTACGATCTCACGGTGAGCGTTTCAAAAGAGTTTCGGCAGCAGATTCTTGTCTTATGTGAAAAAACAAACCATAGTGCGCCTCGTGAACAGTGGGAGACACAGGTCATCTTCATGCGTAGTGTATTAGAGGGATTGCGAATGGCGGTCCTCTTTAATCCTGAGGTAGATAAAGCCCAACTACGTGAAGTGGCTGTGGATCGCCTTCTGTTATTAGCTCAAGCCAATCGTCAGGGCTCACTCAAGGGCTAAATACCGTATTGGTTCTTGTCTGAGTCAATCAAAAAAGCGGAAGATCAATAACTTCCGCTTTTTTGTCGGAAAGATTGGCGAGCCAGAATAAACCTCAGTATCATTGAGAGCCTCCTCTCATTTTTATCATGAGGCCAACCTATACATTCATACCCCTTGACGAAAAAAGGAATCCTAACATGTCAGGAAAAGCAAATCAGAAAACACCGATCTACAAGGTGCTGTATTTTCAGGTGATTTGCGCCATTATCATTGGTGTACTCCTTGGGAATTTCTACCCTGAACTGGGCACTCAAATGAAGCCCCTAGGGGATGGCTTTATTCGACTCATTAAAATGGTCATCGCTCCCGTTATTTTCAGTACCGTTGTGACAGGGATTGCGGGTATGGAAGATATGAAAAAGGTGGGAAAAACAGGGGGTCTCGCCTTGCTGTACTTTGAGGTGGTCTCAACGATTGCGTTGGTGATCGGTCTTGTGATCGTGAACACCTTGCAACCAGGCTCTGGTATGCATGTGGATGTATCGAGCTTGGATACGAAGGCTGTGGCAGCGTATACAGGGCCTGGCAAGATGCACTCCACGACCGAATTCCTCATGAATGTCATCCCGCATACCATTGTGGGGGCGTTTGCTGAAGGCGATATTCTGCAAGTATTGTTCTTCTCTGTGCTTTTTGGGTTTGCCTTACATAAGTTTGGTGGTCGCGGCACGTTAATTTTTGACGTGATCGAAAAGACCTCGCATGTGCTGTTCCAGATCGTAGGCATGATCATGCGCGTGGCTCCGGTCGGGGCGTTTGGTGCGATGGCATTCACTATCGGTAAGTATGGGATTGCGTCGTTGCTTCCGTTGGCAAAACTCATGGGAACGTTCTATCTGACGTGCCTACTGTTTATTTTCATTGTCTTGGGTGGTATTTGTAAGATCCATGGCTTCTCCATCCTTCGTTACCTCAACTACATCAAGGAAGAACTTTTGATTGTGTTGGGCACCTCGTCCTCTGAGTCGGTTTTGCCTCGTATGATGTCGAAGATGGAGCAAGCGGGGGTGTCTCGTTCGGTGGTGGGGTTGGTGATTCCGACGGGGTATTCCTTTAACTTAGACGGAACGGCCATCTATCTGACGATGGCGTCGGTGTTTATTGCGCAGGCGTGTGATGTAGACATGACGCTTACCCAGCAATTGACGTTATTGGCAGTGTTGTTATTAACCTCCAAGGGGGCTGCTGGGGTCACCGGTTCGGGATTTATTGTGTTAGCTGCTACGCTGTCTGCCGTGGGGCATGTGCCTATCGCAGGGCTTGCATTGATTCTCGGGATTGACCGCTTTATGTCAGAGGCTCGTGCTTTAACCAATATGATTGGCAATGGTATCGCCTGCGTGGTGGTTGGGCATTGGTGTAAAGAGGTCGATAATACGAAACTTCATACGACTATTGGGCACCCGAGCCGCGCAGAACTGGCTAAGGTAGCCCATGATGATAACGCTCACTCCTAAATATTAAAGCGTTTCGATTCCCTTTCTCCCCAATGATTGAGAGGTCATTGGGGATTATTTTTACCTCTCATTTTGACTGGGCATGAGGTCGTTAGGGAGAGACCATCCACGAAGAACGCCAAGGGAACGGTTTGCGTTTGTGGCCACCTGGGAGGGCGCTGATCATACCTTGGCACTGCATGGTGTAACGTTTGCACGGATAAGTCTATTCGGAGAGCAAGCAGAATGCTAAGAGGGGTTATCAGACTGAATGGGCAGTCAAACTCGTTGTGAGCTGCTGTATGGGGAGTTAAGCGTGAAGGAAGGGTTTAAACGTGGCTCAGTGAGTTCGCGGTGTTTTCGTGCAAAAAAACCTGTAAGTCTTGCCTCTAGGACAGCATGGCTTACAGGTTAAAAGGAAGACTCACAATGGGCCAGCTCCTGAGGTGTGAGCCAACCCATTGCTGTGTTGAGACTTCTAAAGTGAAGTCATGAGGATATCCGTTTCACCGCCAGTCAGGTCAGGAGATAACTACTAACCCAACTGGCAGTGACCCGCTTCCCAGATGAAGAGCTTACGGGAGCAAGTACTTCACGCCGACGAACACACCAAAAGCGTTGTAGTTCGGGCTCATGGTCAATTCCACAGCGTGGTCACCCACGGTGACATCGTCCAAGGAGCGGTGTAAGTCATAGGCTGACCCATGGCCATACACGGCATTACCCATGAGCGCCCAACTCTTATTGAGTTGATAATCCAACGAAGCAGCAGCGTAGTGCGTCTTCGTGTGATTGTCTACCGGTAACTTGACATCGTACTTGTCCGTGTCATAGCCAAAGACATAGCGGAAGCTAACCTTCCAGGGCTGGTTTTGGGGATGTAACCCAAAGCCAAGACCAAAGGTATGCGAGGCACGCTTGATGTCGGTGTCCCAAGTGACTTGCATACCGCCACGTTTGTTGTACCAGTCAGAACGTTCGTAACTGGTGATGTAGTCGTAGTTGTAGAAGGCAAACACATTCCAATCACGGGTCGGAGCCCAATCCACATCGACGCCGAGCAAGAAGCCATCCGTGCTCTGTAAAGCAGAGGATTCAGCGATGTCTTCTTTATCCAACTTGTAGTCGCGCTTATAGAGGCTACCCAGCAAGCTGACCGTTAAGGCATCGGTGGGGTTCGTGCTTAAGCGTGCATTGAACGCGTGCTGATCATACCCCATTAAGTTCCAGGTGAAGGCTTCAACGCCTTCACGCCAATCCGTGTCTCGACCACTATACGTGTAGCCGATGCTGCCCGAGAGGGCGGTGGAGAGGCGCTTACGCAACTCAAGCCCAGTCGAATATGTCTTGGCCGAATGGATGGTTTCGACATAATCACGCTTCATGTATTTGCCATGAACTTTTGCCGAATAACCCTTACCAAAGTTATAGGTTGCACTCCCCGTGACCTTATTTTCGGTGTAGTCACCTTCAAACCAATTGGTCACGTCGCTCAAACGTTGATCGACTTTGCGATACGAGTAGTCGAGCTTAACGCTAAGCGGATCGAACGGACGCGAGCTGATACCTACAGCAAATTCGGGGATTTTGATCGAGGCATCGATATCACGAGCGACGGTTTGTTCGATACGAGTGGAGTTGTTAACCATGGTCCAATAGTCGGAGTCCAAGGTTGACCAACTATAGGCCCCTCGCATGGAGAGCGTGGTGCGCTCCGTAGGTTGATACGAGCCGTTGAAACTCAGACGATGTAAGGTGTTCGATGGATCGAGTGACGAGGCAGCGAAAACGATGCCCTGGTCAGTTAAGACCGGACGAAGCATTAAATCTTCGTGGTTGACATATTTGGATAAATAGTAGTCAGCCCCGACGGTCCAGTTACTACCAACATATTCGGTGCCCACTTTAACTTGATGATGTTCATCGTCAAGTCCGACCATAATGTCTCGGACAACAGCCCCTGAACCACCGTGGTCACGATAGCCTGCCCCGCGGGCAACTTCTCCAGAGCGAGCATCAATCTGATACCCGCCCGTTAACGTGGCTTGTGGGGTAATGAAAAGGCGACCATTAACAGCATACACATCGTGCACTTGTTCGGCAGTCTGCATGGGTGCTGCCAACGCCCAGTTCACTTTATTCGAGGCGACGAGGTTGTCCGGGACAATCCCCGTGATGGTGGAAACGTGGCGGAATCGTTTCACACGAGCGTCCACATCCCATTTGCTGGCAACGCCGTAGCTACCCGTCACTTCGGGGATAGGTGTACCAAGGTCGGTGCCTTGAACGCTCCAGCTCACAGGACCTTCGCCCCCAACCAAATTCACATCCACATCGGCAGCGACTTTGGCAGAGTCATAGCCATTCCAGGCTTCAGCAGTGCTCTTGCCTTCACCCGAAATGTAATTTGCCGAGATGCCAGCCGAAATACTCGACTGTTGATCGGCCTCTGCAACAGCCTGAGCTGCATCGAGCGTCAACGGAATTTCATTGAAGGCATGTGCCTGCATAGCAAAGGTCATGCCCAAGAGGGCCGTAGCAGTACTGACTGCACAAGCGAGAGCCGTACGTTGTGTTAAGACTTTCTTACTCATGGTGAATTCTCCCCTTAGCGCGTGAAGCGAGCATTAGCGTTAGAACCATGGACACGCGGATGGCAGGTTAAGCAACCCGCACGGGTCAAGGCCTTTTCGTTCGTGGCGGCGTTGTGGTGGCCAGTAGCATGGCAGCTCAAGCACAACATCGGCTCGTTTTGCTTCAACATGGCAGTACGGTTGGTACCATGAGGATTGTGGCAGTTACCACAGTCTTCAGTCACAGCTTCGTGAGCATGGGCAAAAGGACCACGCTTGCCGGGGTGGCAGGTAAAGCAGGTGTCATTCTTGTTGGTGGTCTTTAAGAGTTTTTCCGAACCAGCACCAGCACCATGCGGGTTATGGCAGGAAACGCAGCTCATCTGACCCGAAAGCAACGGGTGCGTCGAGGTCTTGAAGAGGTTAGCCTTCTGATCAGTATGGCAGGAGATACAGAGGGCAGTGCTCGTCTTCGGATTCAAAGCGATATCGGCTTTGTGGCTCGAGTGGCAGGACACGCAACCGACTTGAGCACTTTCGTGTTCAGAGCCAGCCCAATGCTTTTGCGTGCTACCTTTGTGGCAGCTGGTGCAAACGGCATTGCTTTCGGCGAGCGTCTTTTCATCCATGAAACCTTTCACGTCTTTCTTAAACGTAAACTGCGGTTTTTCTTTGGTGGGATTGCTCATGTGGCGCAACGTTTCACCGTGGCAGGTGGCACAGTTGTCACCAGGCGTACGGCCATCTTTGACAGCATGGCGTGTATTGGCATAGTGCTTACCAGCATCAACGTGACAGGTGAGGCAGGGGCTCTTCGAATCAGTCGCCGGAGCCGTAGCAGCCATTGTCGCTGTTGCCATACCGAGACCGATTAACAGGGTAAAAAGTCCTTGACGGACTAATCTCTGGGAAGATAACATTTATTATTCTCCTAAGGATAGTTAGGACAGTGCTCAAAAGTTTTTCAAAACAGGAACTTTTGCTGAAGGTTGGATCCGCTGCTTTGGCTTGGAAGGTAAAAGCAGGACTGTCCTTAAGGAGATCATAAGAAACTACCTCCATTGAGGGGTAAAACTCCTTTTACGGCCTAAAGTTTTCCTACGAATTAGCTATTTCATAATAAGTAGACCACGCATCAAACGCTTGCTGTTCTAGGGATATAGTCCTAACTCTAGTAAAAACCCTTGGTTCTTAAGAGAATTTAAGATTTCCTGACGAAAATCAACGAACGGAAATGATTAGGGTTAATCCCAATACCCGATATAGATGTCAATTGGCGTGAAAATAGCGTCAAATACGTGATCAAATTCTCTATAAAAATCAGGGAATTATTTTGAAGGCCTGAGAGCTACTTTGTATAAATATGATATATTTTTGTACTTAATTAAAACATTACCTGTTTTTGGAACTATAGATTAAGGGGCTATCTTACGAGGCCGACCAGGAGGTCTCTTTGGTCCAACTAATTCTGGCTTCGGCCCAATCTTAGTTCGCGGACGTCCTCTTTTACGAGGCTCGGTAGCGTCGCTAGTTTTCGTCGCAGCTGTCGACAAACCAATAGTTTCTAACTGTGGCTGGACTGTCTTACGGGGCCGACCAGCAGGTCTCTTTGGTCCAACCAATTCTGGCTTCGGTCCAATCTTAGTTTTCGGACGTCCTCGTTTACGAGGTTCGGTAGCGTCGCTAGTTTTAGTCACAGCTGTCGACAATCCAAGCGTTTCTAGCAACGTGTGGACATGCGGGGCAGTATGCACCCAGCCATCGTCATCTCTTTGCGGATGCTCTGGAGCGTCCTTACGTCTCCATGCAGAACTGAGATCATCCATCAAGTCTTTGAATGAGTTGTCGTCCAACAGGCCAAGGTTTTCAGCTTTTTTCACCATACGGCTGGTGATGAGCGTTGCAATAAAATTGACAAACTGCATCCCGATGACAGAGTAGTCTGACTGCACACTTGTTCTGTCCAAGTCGTTAATACTCTTGTACTGCTTGAACACGAGCTCTAACAGCCATCTCTCAGAATAACAGGTATAGACAACTTCAGGGGGAAGGTCCACATCGGACTCGAAGACAATCGTCCCAAATCGTTTTACTTTTTCGCCGAAGTCTGCTACATCAAAGTTCTCACCCTCCTTCTTTTGCTTCATCAAAAATGCTGATTCCTCAGCAATACTTTTTTCGTGACAACGGAACGAATAGAGGTAGTGTCCATTCGGGAGTCCTACTTTCTTGTACAAAACCTTCTTTTCAATTCCTTGTAGCACGCCTTGGTAGTCATACATGTTGTTTGCTTCGATTTTCAGTGCATTCCGACGCAATGGTGTTAG
>OOCP01000138.1_pt1 | contig 93126 bp, 119 predicted proteins | sample 1671511 | NCBI WGS metagenome assembly OOCP01 (sample SAMN06348164, study PRJEB24527) | human gut metagenome | biome: human gut; feature: ankylosing spondylitis patient; material: feces | host: Homo sapiens | place: China | collected 2015-10 | reverse complement strand
TTTAGCTACACGGCTCACTGGCGATTACCGTGACCGGACTTACACCGGCTAGTGTGGTCCAGCTTCGCTGGACACACAACGTAAATGAAAGAAAAACGGTATAAACAAATATTATTTTCTTTGTGAGCTATGGAGATAGGATTCTAACAATCTTGGGAAGCACTGCTTCTCAAGATTGTTGCTCAGAAGCCTATCGGAATGCCCAGCGAACAGAAACATAATATTTCGTTTATACCGTTTTTCTTTTTCATTACATATAAAATTCTGACTTGTGAGAGGGCACTTATATCTGCCCCTCACAACCTGTAAAAGCACTGCAGAATCTGCGACACTACGTCCGTTAAATTCCGGTTATAGCGTCCCAGCCATTCGTTCCCGGATTGCCACTCCGGTCGGAGTTCCGGCAAGCCCTCCTTTTCCGGTTTCGCGGATGTCCTCGCTCATGCTGCGTCCAATTGCACGCATTGCGTCTATCACTTCATCCGGCGGAATTTTACTTGTGATTCCAGCCATGACCATATCCGACGAAGTCATTGCATTGACCGCTCCCATCACATTGCGTTTCACACACGGCACTTCGACCAGACCTGCCACGGGATCACAGGCAAGTCCAAGCAGATTTTTCAATGCCAGGGCTGCCGCATGGGAAATCTGCTCGGCATCTCCACCCATAAGGTATGCCACTCCTCCAGCCGCCATCGCCGAAGCCGAGCCGATCTCAGCCTGACAACCTCCGGCTGCCCCGGCGAGAAACGCCCTGTTTGCGATCACGCCGCCGATTCCTGCCGCCACATAAAGGGCTTCCACCATTTTTTCTTCGGAAAAATGTTTTTCCTCTTCTAATGTGAGAAAAACTGCCGGAACAACACCGCAGGAGCCCGCAGTCGGTGCCGCAACGATCCGTTTCATGCAGGCATTGGATTCACCTGTCTTTAAAGCTTTTTCCATCACTTTTCCAATAAATTTTCCGCAGAGCAATGTTCCTGCTTCTCTTGCTGCATGCATTTTTTCACCGTCTGTTCCAACCAGACCACTTGCAGACTTCAGCTTTCCATCATAATTGTCATCTGCCTCACGCATTGCCTGATACATGCCCCGCATCTGCTCAAAGGCTTTTCCCTCGCTGATTCCCTGCTCCCTGCAATCATCTTCCTGCACGATTTTCCAGAAGGGCTTTCCTTCTTTTGTTGTCATTTCGCATATTTCTTCTAAGGACTTATACATTTTTCTCTCCCTACAGTAAACTCAGATATGTTACTTTTAAAATTCCTTCCATCCGTTCTAACCACTTGAGTGCATCCGCCGGAATTTCCTGATCGCACTCGATGACCATAACTGCATTTCCACCGCGGCTTGCACGGTATAACTGCATCGTTGCGATGTTGACCGATTTGTGGGCAAGCATGGATGTCACCTCTGTAACATGCCCCGGCTGGTCAATATTATGCACGATCAGTGTCGGATAATCTCCACTGAAATTTGCTGTCAGACCATCGATCTCACAGATTTCAATACGTCCGCCCCCGATGGATGCCGCGATTACCTCCAGCGTTCTTCCTGATTCGCCTGTAAGTTCCAGTTTGACAGAGTTTGGATGCACATCCCCCAGATCGATCCCGGACAGTGTGAACTGCAATCCCTCGCGCTCCGCGATTTCAAAGCTGTGCGGAATCGCCGGGTCATCCACCTGCATTCCCAGAAGCCCTGCCACAACCGCCTTATCCGTTCCATGCCCTTTTCCTGTTGCCAGAAATGATCCGTGAAAATAGATATCTGCCCTTACCACTTTTTCTGCAAGCAGTTTGTGACAGACTCGCCCGATTTTTACTGCTCCCGCTGTATGGGAGCTGGACGGTCCAACCATGACCGGTCCAATAATATCTAATAAATTCATAATCCTCCTTGTTTTGCGAAGCAAAATGCGAACCCTCTGGTGAGCAGAGGATTTAGTCTCCTTGTTTTGCGAAGCAAAAAACAGGGTATACCAAATCTGATATACCCCATCGTATAGTTTTTGTTGATGAAACATTTTTATTCTGATGTAGAAATTATATCTGCTTTATATAGGAAATGCAAGCGTTACTGTTTGCCCGGCAGTAAAACACTTGCTGTTTTGCTGCGTAAGAAAGTGATTTAGGAATGAACAGTAACAGCAATAACTAACGTTTTTCTATTGATTCTGTCAAAAAGAAATGTCATAATATAATCTATACTGTAATAATATAAAAGTACTAAATCATTACCTTATAATATAGAAGTGGTAAAACAGAATCTATTCTGACTAACACACCACTTCCGGGGAGGAAATGAAAATGCAGATAAAATGCGAATACTGTGGTTCCATGATTGAAGAAACTGCAGATAAATGTCCATTTTGCGGGGCAACAAACAATGCCGTCAAACGAACCACCGACAAAACACCAAAAACAATTGCCGAATTACAGCAGTGGTATCAGGACAGACACCTGCCGCCGTATGAGACAACAAGATTTTTTATTGGCATCAATTATAAGAAACCAAAAGCATTTGGTATTTATCAGGATGGCGACCAGTTCATTGTATACAAAAACAAGGCAAACGGCGAACGTGCCATCCGCTATCAGGGCACGGATGAAGCTTATGCTGTCAATGAACTTTATCTGAAATTAAAATCTGAGATTTTAAATCAGAAGGCAAATAACCAGACAAGAAAGCAACAGCAGACACTCACGCGGGAGCAGAAGAAAGAAAAGCGGAAAAACATACTCATCACTTTTGCAATCTTTTTTGCCGGCTTTGTGGGGCTGATCTCCATTGCCATTATCGATATGCTTGCCAAAGGATTCGGAGCTTCCCTGTTCTGGTCCGTTTTTCTTGCAATCGGACTGACAATCGCAAGTTTAATTCTGGCTGGTAAATTTGGTGGCCGTGTTCCTCTCCTGCAAAAATTTCATGATAACGTAATTGGGGAAAAGTCGTCCGGTCGCACATTTTTACTGACTTATGTTGTGATTTATGTCATTTCCTTCTGTTTATTATTTGCACCGCTCCACGCTTATTACAATGTCAGCTATTATCGCTATAACGACACCATTTACGCCAACACACGCCATAGCTGGTATGAGTACGAAGACTACGGTTACGGTGGCGATTATGAAAAAGTCAGCAAATCCTCGATTCCGGACGACGTCTTAGCAAATAAAACTGACTATCAGTTCAACTACAATGATGATAGCGAATGGACTTCCAGCTTTACAGAATTTGAGGACAGCAGTTACTATGACGAGCATTATACTTCCGATTCTGATTCCGACAGCAGTTATGACTGGGATTCCGGAGACAGCTGGGATTCCGGAACAACAGACTGGGATAGTGACTGGTAACTATAGAATACAAAGGAGTACATATGGAACATACACATATCGCCAAGGACGGTACTGTTTATACACACACGCATGAGGAAGCACACGAACACGGTCACTCACATTCCCACCCTCACCATCACGAAAGCACAAAGGCAGTTTTAAACCGTATGAACCGTGCGATCGGGCATATGGAAGCCGTTAAGACCATGATCGAGGACGGAAGGGACTGCAGTGAAGTCCTGATCCAGATTGCGGCAGTGCGGTCAGCAATTAACAATATCGGTAAAATCATTCTGGAAGATCACATTAACCACTGTCTGGTAGATGCGATTGAAACAGGTGATGAGCAGGTATTAAAAGACTTAAACGAGGCTATTAACAAGTTTGTGAAATAGCCTCCGGTGCTATATGTTCTCATTTAGTCATAGTTTGTTCATTTTTTATTCATATTTTATAGAAAATCCTGAAATCTTCCTTCTTTTTTATTTATCTTTCCAATTGTTTTTTTCCCTCATAAGCGATATATTCTTTTAGTATCAAAAATAATTTTTTTACTGTAATTTTACATGTGTTTTACTTGGACAATAAAAGAGCTTTTAAAACTCTTTTTCATTGCAGATTATCATAACTGCTGATAGATGTAACGCACCTGTATTTTTTTTGCAAAAGCGATTGCAAAAAGCTCAGATGCAGACAGGAAAATCAATTTTTTGTATTTTCCTTTGCCAACAAGGAGGGTATATGAAACAGAAATTCAAGTCAGTCAAAGAAAAAATGAACAAATTATTCCAGAAATTTGCACCGGTAAAGGAAAAAGCAGAAGTTTTTCTTTCAAAATTACCAAAAAGGAAACCACACAGTGAGAAATATTATAAGAGAATTGCATTTTTCAATAGATATTCCCTTATTTTCCACTTTATTTTAGCATGCTTTATTACTTTTACCGTAGAAGTGATCTCCAGAAGAGACTTTTTCTCTGCTGTTTCCTTCGTAGGCAATCATACATGGGCTTACCTTTACAATGCCTTTATTGTATTTGCTTCCTTATCAATTGTTTACCTGTTTAAGACAAGAGCACAGCTTCGTGTTCTGATCACCGGACTCTGGATTTTCCTCGGAACAGTCAACGGAATCATCCTTTCCAACCGTGTAACTCCATTCAGCTACACCGATTTTAAAATGCTTCCAGACCTGTTTGCAATGCAGAACACCAATTATTTTACTGCAGAAGAGGCTACCGTTGTAGTAGCTGTGGTTGCTTCTTTCATTATATTTCTGGTTCTCTTCTTTATCAAAGGACCGAAATATCAGGGAAAACGCCACATTGTACTTTCCCCGCTTGCGATCGTTGCACTGTTAGTTGTCGGTATTCCAATTACAACACAGGCTGCACAGAGTTCTAATATTATTGCCTCTTACTTTGCAAATATTGCACAGGGATACTCTGATTACGGATTTGTTTATGGTTTCTCTACAAGCGTTGTCGGTCGTGGAATGAATAAACCGGATGATTACTCCAAAGAAACCATTGACGCTATTGAAACTTTAGTGGACTCTTCCAAAGAAGAAACAACTGTTTCTGCTGGCAAAGAGCCAAATATTATCTGTATTTTGCTGGAATCCTTTATCGATCCATATGATGTGAATTTCCTTCAGATGTCAGAAGATCCGATTCCAACATTCCACAGTTTAGAGCAGAACTTCACCACCGGTTATCTTACCGTACCTGTTGTCGGAGCCGGAACTGCCAATACAGAATTTGAAGTTTTAACCGGTATGAGCATGCAGTACTTTGGTACCGGCGAGTATCCTTACAAAACAATTTTAAAACAGTCTGACTGCCCAAGCGTTGAAAGTATTGCATCTGACCTTTCCTCTATTGGTTACGGCACACATGTAGTACATAACAACACTGCTACCTTCTACAGCAGAAACAATGCATTTTCAAAAATGGGATTTGATACATTTACAAGTAAAGAGTTAATGAACATTACCGAGTACACACCAAGTGGAAGCTGGCCAACCGATAAAGTTCTTGTAAATGAGACTGTAAAAGCTATGGATGCAACAGAAAATCAGTCCGACTTTGTATACACGATCACAGTTGGTTCCCATGGAGATTATCCAACTGAAAAGATTATTGAGAATCCGGAGATCACTGTAACCGGAGCTGCCGATGAAGCTTCCAATAATCAGTGGGAATATTATGTAAACATGATCCACAACACAGATAACTTTATTGCAAACCTCATTGATGCAGTCAACCGCCGCGGTGAGGATACCATTATTGTTATGTTTGGCGATCACCTTCCTACAATGGGTCTTGAAGATTCCGATATGAAATCCGGTGATATTTTCAAGACAAAATATGCAACCTGGAATAACTTCGGTCTTCCAAAACAGGACGCTGATCTGACTGCTTACCAGTTATTAGCACACATTACCGGTCAGATGGGTATCCATGAAGGAACCATGTTTACTTACACACAGACACAGGCAGATTCCTCCACTTACCAGAATGGTCTTGACAATCTCCAGTATGACCTTCTCTACGGTGAGAGATATGCTTACAACGGCGATGATTTATATCTGGCAACGGATCTTGTCATGGACGTGGAAGATGTCAATGTAACATCCGTCCGCAAAAATGTATTGAATAATACCTTAGCGGTTTACGGTTCCAACTTTACAAAGAATGCCAAGATTTTTGTAAATGGCGAGAAGGTTCCTACCACTTACCTTACCTCCGGAATCCTGACAACTTCTCTGGATAATGTTTCCGATGGCGATGTGATTTCCGTAAGTATCACCGGTTCCCAGGGCATTATCTTACGGGCAAGCAATGATGAGGTAATTTATGAAGATCCTGATGTCATTACAACAGAAACCGAAGAACCTACCGAGGTAAACGAGACAGAGTCCTCCGAAACGGAAAACTCTGAAACCGCAAATTCTGAGACTACAAACACTCAGGAAAATAATTAATCATAGAAAGAATCCCGGATGTATGAAAATCTACATCCGGGATTTTCTTATTGCAAATGAATCACTTTACGCACAATCGCTCTCTGCTCCAATTCTTCCCTGAAATCTGTGTCCGTTTTCTTTTTACTCATCCTGCTTTCATCTATGACATAAATATACAAATCTGTTGCAATATCTTTGGTTGAAACCTTAAAGACACCTTTCGTTTCATCATAGAATCCCTGCATAGTGAGTTCTTCTGTACCATTTTCATCCCCATATACAAGCACATCATAATTGAAATTGTCTCTGTATATATCCGGGTGAGTCGTTTTAATCGTCGTAATAATTGGTGTTACAATCACTTCATCTATGGAATATCCTTCGTTCCATTCATTTACTTCGTACATGGTAACATCTTCTTTGTTGACCTGTATCGGGATTGAAAATTTCCATTGTCCCCATATGGAAATATTTTGGTTTTTTACATTTTCTGCAATCAGTGTTACCTTATAAATATAGATTTCCAATTGGAACTGATCTGGAAATTCTTTTCCCGAAAGATCAAAATACTGTGATCCTGCAAACGTATTTTCATCCACATATTTACCGGTCACACCTGCCGCTCCACAATCATTTAAGGAATAAATTTTGTCATCTGATTTTATTTTGGTGATTCCCTCATAACCAATCTGATTCTGGAAAATCTGATTGTCACTGTATTCTGTAAACTTCTTCTGACTCTCAATCACATAAGAGACAAATAAATTTGCTCCATCGCAATAGGCTTCTGTCATGGATATCGTAATTCCATGATCCTGCACTCTCTCATCCGTGCCAGTGGCATACTTTTTATAATCTCCTTTAAAATCAATGACATCCTGAATATAGGAAAATACACTTCCGATAATCGGTATATTTTCTGCCATTGCCGGGTTTGCAACATGAATAATTCCAAAAATGATCACCAGACAGGATAGTACCGACCACGCACACTTTTTTCGAAATCTGTTTTTTTGTACTGTTTTTTCAGCGCTTAAAATGGATTGATATGTTTTTTCATCTAAATCTTCCGGCACGGATATCTGGCTCATTTCATCATGAATCTTCAAAATAGTCCTCCTTTAACATTTTCTTTAAAGCAGCTCTTGCCCTTGATAAATTGGTTTTCACTGTATTCTCCGGTATCATCTGCTTTTTTGCAATTTCCTCCACAGACATTTCCAGAAAATATTTTTGAATGATAACGTCTTTGTATTTTTTCGGCAGCCGATTTACTGCGTTCATTAAATCAAGCTTTTCTTCAACATGTTCAGAATGTGAAGCCTCATGAAATGCTTCCTCGTATTCCACAATTTTTTTGTTCTGTTTTATATAACGAACCGCTTTATTCATAATGATTCTGGTCATCCATGTTGAAAACAGCTCCGGATTTCTCAGTGTCTTTATTTTCAGATATCCCTGATAGACACTATCCTGAACAATTTCGACTGCTGCGTCCTCATTTTTTACATATAAAAATGCTATTTTATAAAAGTATGGGTTATACTGATGAATCAATTCGCCGTATGCATGACTGTCCCCATGAATTGCTTTATAAACTAAAGAGTACTCTTCTTTTTTCATCTTTCACCCACCTTTCATATATTAGATACACAACCCGGGGATGAGGTTTCAAAAACTTTTTTGTATAATGTAAAAACACCAGATTCATTTAAATAAAAATAAATCTGGTGTTTTTCATGTTGTCTATAGCTTTTTCTCGGCATTTCAGAAGAAAATCCGGGGATTATGAATTGACGACTTTTATATGTAAGAATGATCGATTTTCGTCACCACGTAATAGTTATCACCGAAATGTTCATGCACAGACTGGAGCACTTCTGTGAGCAGTTCCTCGTCCGTCAGACGGAATCCAAATGGCGCGAGAATGTCAAAAATGAGGTTCGTATGTGTCCCACCACTCACCATTCTGAAATCGTGAATGGACAAATCTTCATCAATTGCCTTGATCAGAGATACCATAGCTGCTTTCGTCTCACTCACATGCTCATCCGAAGTCACGACCGGATCCATGTGGATCGTTGCCTCACAGCCAAGTGTCTCGCGCAGTTCATTCTCAATATTGTCTATCACATCATGCAGTTCCAAAATATTTCCCTCTGCCGGAACTTCTGCATGCAATGAGATCATCTGTCTGCCCGGGCCGTAATCATGGACGATCAAATCATGCATTCCGCATACTTCCGAATGTGACATTACGATCTCATCTATTTTTTCTACAAATTCATGTGCCGGCGGCTGTCCAAGCAATGGATTTAATGTCTCTCTGGCAGCGTCAAAACCTGCATAACCGACTAATAAGCCCACAACCAGACCGCAGTAGCCATCAATTTTGATTCCTGTAAAATGGGTAAATACGGATGCCAGAAGCACAACCGTTGTCGCTGCGGTATCACTTAAACTGTCTGTGGCAACCGCTTTCATCGCTGCAGAATCCAGTTTTTTTCCAATAGCACGGTTATAATATGCCATATATAGTTTTACAAGAATGGATGCGATCAGGATCACTGCCACAAGGAGCGTGAACTCTGTTTCCTCCGGATGCATGATTTTTCCGATGGAGTCACGGACGAGTTCGTAACCCATCAAAAGGATTGCCGCAGCCACAACCAGGCCGGAAACATACTCAATCCTTCCATGTCCAAATGGATGCTCCGTATCCGGTTTTGCCCCTGCAAGCTTGAAGCCAAGCAGTGTCACGATCGAAGAACCTGCATCTGAAAGGTTGTTAAAGGCATCTGCTGTGATCGCAATGGAATTGCTTAAAGTTCCTGCGAGAAATTTACCGATAAAAAGCAGTACATTAAATAATATACCGATCACACCGCACAGCATTCCGTATGCCTCGCGCTGTTTTATTTTATCTTCTGAGTCTTTGATAAATATTTTTGCTAATAATGTTACCATGTCACGCTTCCTTTTTTATTCCAGTTTTCCAAAATGTGCAAAAGGCCAGTAAGTAAAAAGTGCTTTCCCTAAAATTTTGTCTTTTGTCACATAAGTGTTGCTCCAATATCTTGCATCCCAGGAATCATTCCTGTTATCTCCCATCATGAAGTACGATCCCTCCGGCACCTCAAATATATATGGACCTGTGGCAACAGTCCATTCTTCTTTCAGATAGTCCTCCTGTAAAGGCTCTGTCGATCCATTGATATATATTTTTCCATCCTCAATATCGATGGTATCCCCCGGAAGCCCGATCACACGCTTCACATAGATCTCGCTCTCATCATCCGGATACCGGAATACAACAATATCCCCTCTCTCTGGCTCTCCAACCACATATGCAAGCCGGTTTCCGATAAAACGGTCTCCCGGCAGGATTGTATTCTCCATTGACCCGGTAGGCACATCCGCATTGATGATCAGAAAGTTTTTGATGAGAAGCGCTGCCACTAAGGCAATTGCAAATGGGATCACCCAGCTCATGATCTCTTTGAAAATGGAGGTTTGTTCCTCATCACTCTCCTGTTTTTCCGGTGTCTTAATACCGTCTGCCGTCTGCTCAGCTTTATGTTCTATTGGATCATTAAAATCTTCTACCTGTAAATCTTCCATTATCTCTTTATCCTCAATTCATTTTCCTTATAATCTGCTATTCTGCTTTTTGCAATAGCTATATTTTACCATAACTGGAATGAAATAGATATGAGAATTTTCCTGTTGCACAAAAAAGACTGCCGGCAGTTTACCTTTTCATAAATCTGCCTGACAGTCTGATGTGCCTTCCGGAAAAAAGCTCTTAGTACTCTTCCTCTTCGCCTTCTTCTTTCTCAGAAATATCGTTCACCGGTTTCTCCAGTCCCTCGATCGTGATATGGTTTTTCTCTGCGTAATCCCATAATGCAGCGTGGATTGCTTCCTCTGCCAACAGGCTGCAGTGAACCTTCACTGGTGGAAGTCCGTCTAAAGCTTCCATTACGGCTTTATTTGTCACTTCCAACGCCTGCTGTACTGTTTTTCCTTTTACAAGTTCGGTTGCCATGCTGCTTGTTGCAACGGCTGCGCCACATCCAAATGTTTTAAACTTTACATCCTGGATGATCCCGTTATCATCAATGTCAAGATACATTCTCATGATGTCGCCGCATTTTGCATTACCAACGGTACCGACACCGCTTGGATTCTCAATCTCTCCAACGTTTCTTGGGTTGTTAAAATGATCCATTACTTTTTCACTATACATACTTTTTATCCTGCTTTCTTTGAATATAACCTGTTATTTTGATCACTGTAAAATCATGTGATTGAAAAATTTATTTATTCTGTTTTTTTACGAAATCCTCATATAATGGGGACATGCTTCTCAAACGTTCAATGATCTTCTTTAACTCGTCTACAACAAAATCGATTTCTTCAACGGTATTCTTCTCAGAAAGTGTCAGACGAAGAGAACCGTGTGCGATCTCATGAGGAAGTCCGATCGCAAGCAATACATGAGACGGGTCTAAGGATCCGGAAGTACATGCAGAACCACTGGATGCACAGACACCTGCCTGATCTAATAAAATCAGCATGGACTCACCCTCGATATAACGGAAACATACGTTTACGTTGTTTGGCAGACGGTCATGTCTGTCACCATTCAATCTCACATATGGGATTTCTGTTAAAATACGGTCGATCAGGTGATCTCTTAAGCTGATCTCTTTTGCACTTCTCTCTGCCATGGTATTTTTTGCGATCTCGGCTGCTTTACCGATACCTACGATACCCGGTACGTTCAGAGTTCCGGCTCTACGTTTTCTCTCCTGCGCACCACCATGGATGAAGGAAAGAATCTTCACGCCTTTTCTGATATACATTACGCCGATTCCCTTTGGTCCGTTGATCTTGTGACCGCTGGCACTCAGCATATCAATGTTCATCTCGTCCACATCGATCGGAATATGTCCAAATGCCTGTACAGCGTCCGTGTGGAATAATACGCCATGTTCATGTGCGATACGTCCGATCTCCCTGACCGGCTGGATGGTTCCGATCTCGTTATTTGCTGTCATTATGGAAATCAGGATTGTATCAGGACGGATTGCTGCCTCTAACTCGTCCAGTTTTACTTTACCGTTTTCGTCAACGTTCACATACGTAATCTCAAAACCTTTTTTCTCCAGGTAAGCACAAGTGTGAAGGATCGCGTGATGTTCGATCGTGCTTGTGATGATGTGTTTTCCTTTGGACGCATAAGCGTCTGCGGTTGCCTTTAATGCCCAGTTATCAGACTCGCTACCGCCGCCTGTAAAATAAATCTCATCTGTCTTCGCATTGATCAGTTCTGCCACGGAAGTCCTTGCTTTATCAACCGCCTTTTTGCTCTCAGATGCAAAACTGTAAATTGCAGATGGATTGCTGTATACTTCTGAAAAATATGGAAGCATCTCCTGTAACACTTCCGGATATACCTGCGTTGTTGCTGCATTATCTAAGTAAATCAGTTTACTCATATCTTTGTACCTCTTTCTATCTCTAAATTAGTTTGCAATTAATATTTCCTAGTTATTTGATATGATATAAGTATTATAACGCATTATTTCCCCTTGTCAAGGTAGGAATTGTTTTCTTTTTTGTACAAGTACGCTATTCTTTTTCATAGTCGCCCGATACCTGACAATATATAAGTATCACGGCAATTCTTCCAGACCGCCGAACATTTTCATGAGTTCTTTTTCCCCATAATCATCAAAGTCAACGGTAATCATCATGTCATCCTCTCTCACCACGGAACCGGTGCCGTATTTTGGATGACGGACGCGGCGTTTTTGTGTGGTTACTGCTTCATTTGTGTTCTTATGCTCTGCACGCTCTGCAAGGATCTGGCGTTTCAGATCCTGTAAATGCGTTGCCGAAGACTCCCGATCCTTCTCCTGTCCTTCGATCAGATTTCCCGGTATCATGCGCAGATATCTGCTCGGTCCGGGTGCTGCCCGGTACTGTCCCGGACTTGTGTAATAGGAAAGTTCCAGATGTTCCTTCGCCCTTGTGATGCCGACAAAAAAGAGACGCTGCTCCTCCTCTTCCTCCTCAAAACTTTTGGTCTGCAAAGGAATCAGCCCATAATTCACACCTGTGATAAAAACATGGGAAAACTCCAACCCTTTGGATGCATGAAGTGTCATAAGCTTTACAGTATCGTTTTCATTATGTATCTCTTTTTTCAAAATATTCGTTCCATACAAAGACGCCATATTTAAAAATTCCGAAAAGCCTTCCACGACATTTTTCTGCTGCTCTTTCTGATAGGCGGTCATGCGCTCAAAAAAGTCCATGACATAGGTTCTGTCTTCTACATACGAAGCTGTCGTTGGATGAAGATGATTTTCCAGAGAAAAAAAGCTCCAGAGGTCTTCTGCTGTTGTGGATTGAGCGTTGAAATATGCTTGCGAAAATCCAAGCATTTGCTTACGGATATCTGAGTTTATTTTTTGCTTCTCTGATTGTGGAGTCTCTGTCTGTGTTTTCCGGGTTTCACTCAGAATATCAATTGTTTTTTCCGCCTCTTTCACCGACATGCCGAGCCCGTATCTCTTATCCGCAAGCGCCGCTATGCCGGAACTTTTATCCTTCGGGTTGACAGAAAAACGCAGTACCCTGATCAGCCAGTCCAGAACCGGAATATCTTTCACAGTCTTTTTTAACGAAACTTCGAATGGAATGCCTTCTTTTTCAAAAACATGTTCAAAAATTTCTGACTGGTTCTGCAAACGGTAAAAGATCGCCATTTCCCGGTATGGAAGCCCCGACGCATGCAGATCCCTGATCCTGCCTGCAAGATAGTCAGCCTCCTGAAACGGATCATACATATTCCGGATCTGAATTTTATCACCGTTCTCTCTGCCGCCCTGCAAGGTGTCTCCCTGCTGCATAAAGCAGCGTGCCACTGCAAGGATTTCACTGCTGGAACGGTAATTCACCGGAAGTGTCAGTTCCGTTGCCTGATATTTGGTCTTCAGCTGATAAAAAATATGAAAAGCACTTCCACGCCAGCTGTAAATGACCTGATTCGGATCACCTACTGCGAAAAAACAGGTCTGTGTTTTTTTCAGGCAGTCGATGAGCTCTAACTGTTTCTCATCGCTGTCCTGCACTTCGTCCACGATGATCCAGGAGATATCTTGCATTCCTGTATTCTCGTTGTCTTGCAAGTTCGCATTCTTTTTTGATACTTCTTCTATTTCTGCTGACATCTTCACCAATTTACATGTGTTGTCCAGCAGCTCATCAAACGTCATTTTATCCTGACGTCTCTTTTCTTCCTTTAGCAATGCCTTTAATTTTTCAATATCATCCTGATATTTGCTGTTTTTCTGTTCCAGACGCTTTTTCAGCCGGTTTTTATATTTGATTTTCAGCTGATAAGTTAAGATCAACTGCTCTGCCATCTCAAGTTCTTCGTCCGGATCCATCACCATAAATTCTTTGGTATAACCCAGATTTTCCACTGGAAGCATTTTCTTCAACATCGTAAGACACACACTGTGAAATGTTCCAAAGCCCCACAACTGTTCCTCTGCGATCTCCGGCTCCAGCGCATACAGACGCTCTTTGATCTCATCCGCAGCCTTATTCGTAAAAGTCAGAACGACCATCTGTTCATATGGAATCTGCTTCTCGTAATGCAGATACATGACCTTTGTGATAAGAACCGTCGTCTTACCGCTTCCCACATTGGCGTTCACAAGACAGGCGCTGCTCTCATCGAAAACGGCTGCTTTCTGGTATTCATTTAGACGTTGTAGCTGTTGTGTGTAATTTTCTTTAAATTTCATATTTCTTTAAATCCACCCTGCCATTCACCACTTCAATGCCTTCTGCTTTCAGCAGTTCTTCCTGCACATGCTCCCCTCCAAAGGCGAAAGCCCCTGCTAATTCTCCCTTGGAATTCACAACACGGTAACATGGGATATGCTCCGGGTCCGGATTATGGTGCAGGGCATTTCCAACAGCTCTGGACATTCTCGGATTTCCGGCAAGTTCTGCCACCCTGCCGTAAGTTGCCACTTTACCTTTTGGAATGGTTTTCACCGCCTCATAAATACGCTTCGTCGGACTGTCTGTGATAATGTCATAGCTTTCTGCAATCATCTGCTTCACATCCTTATCCGGGATTGTCCCGTCTAAAATGATCGTATTCCAGTGTTCTTTATTCTGATGATATCCCGGAAGCACGGACGCATAGGCATCCCTCCAGAAATCGCGCCACTCCGGGCGCACTTTCACATTCAGATTGATGTATCCGTTCCGCTCATATACCCACAAAAATGCCTTTTTGCTTCCATACACACGCACTAACTCCCAGTTTGGATCATGAAACGGCGTTTCCAGATAAGTGTCTGGAAATGACAGTCCGTATTTTGTTGCTTCTTCTCTTGTTTTCATTTTAGCCTCCGCCCCATCTTCTCCATTGCGTCCTTATCTGGCTCTTTCAATTCATCCGCAAGTGCCACCTGGATCTGGAATCCAACCGGCACATCCGCATAATAACTGATAATATTCTTAAGGCTCTCGCGGTTTCCCGGCTCCATCACCCAGTCAGCATAAAAGGCGCTGGATAATTTTAAGATCAGCATCCGCTCTCTCACTTCGACCGCCGGAACGGTCTGTAAAAATGTGGCAAAGTTCTCTCCGTTTTCACTAATCTTTTTGCAGAACTCCTGCCACTGCTCTCCTAACTTTTCAAACGAGAACTCTTTTCTCCTGAACGTGGACGGCGCATGCTCTGCGGTCTTCACTCCCATCGGGACATCCCAGTGTTCCAGCAGGTTTTCCAGTCCGAAAAGTACCATCTGCCTGTCAAGCCGGTAATCTCCCACACAGGCGGCACAGCCATCTTTGCATCCACAGCCTTTTACAAGCTTCACGGCATTTATGATAATCTCTTCCATATTATCATAAATCTTTTCAGAGAATCCAAGTCCCCCCACATACTTATCGTAAAAATAGATGTCTACGTCCGAGCTTGTGTCAAACGCAAGTTCCAGTGCATTCGCCGATGTAATGACCCCGATGTCCTCCTGCTCTGTCATCGTCACCATCCGGGCAGCATTTTTCAATGCAAAACAGACGCCCTCATAATAATTGTTCCGCACCATTTGCGTATTCTCATTCACCTGGATCAGTCCGCGGTAAACCCTGACCACATTCTCCGGCACACGCATCCAGGTACTCTCCGTATCATAGTCTTTGGAGAGTGCCTTCGGTAACTGCTCATAGCCAAGATTCTGATGATTATGAAACTGCATTTTCTTAAACATATAAACGTAATCGCTCACATTGACATCGCCAAAATGAAGCTCTGTGCGCGCAAGCGGCATATTTTTACTCTCGTGAACGATCTTCACATTCGCTTCCCCTGCCGCGACTGTATAATAATTTCCATTAAATGGCACTGCATAGGCAGTCCGGCTCTCAAGATCAAGCTTTGTCACCTGATAGGCAACGCCGTCATGCATATAGACCGCACCATCGTGAAGCTCGCGGAACGCCTGACTCTCGTCCATCTCTGTGATCTCTTTTCCGCTGTCCTTGTGCAGAAGCTTATAGCGCTTCTCGTCAATATTGCGCATGGAAAAATCACCCGCCGGGAACTCACCGCCAGACCACGCAAATTTTCCATTGTGGCTCGACAGTTCCTCAGCGCGGAGAAGTACCGGGATTGCCTCGCCAAGATCCGGAAACAGGGAAATATCATCAAGCGTCAAAGGAATCTCCGCTGCTGCCGCACGGATATGCGCCAGCTCAATGATCAGATTATTCTTATCGATCACAGCATTTTCACTGCTTCCCTCAAACAGCCAGCCCGGCTCAAGCGCAATGTACTGGTCAAACGGCTGATTGTCGAGAATGAGATAGTTGTTGCTCCTTTTCCCGCTTCTTCCGGCACGCCCTGTCTGCTGCCAGAATGAGGCTCTGGTGCCCGGATAACCGACTAACACCGTGGTACTGATCTTTCCGATATCAATTCCAAGTTCTAATGCATTCGTGGAAACAAGTCCCATCAGTTCTCCCGAGATCATCTGATTTTCAATCTGTTTCCGCTCAAGCGGCGTGTAACCGCCACGATAACCGGAGATTTCATCCGGCTTATGCGTGCCTAAAAATCCCTCCGCTTCCAAATGATCTCTCGTCTCTTTTAAGACGATCTCCACATTCTTTCTGGACTTCGTAAACGCAATAAAATTTTTTCCTTCATCCATCAGCTCCGGCAAAAGTTCTGCTGCCACTGTCGTAATGCGGATCTGCCCATAATAGTTGTCGTCTTTCCCCATGATCTTCGGCGGCTGGATGAGATAATATCCACGTTCTGCTGCTGGGGAGCCGTCCTTATCCACAAGTGCAAACTGCTTTCCACAGATCTCTGCTGCAAGCTCCACCGGATTGGCAATCGTAGCAGAACTGCAAAGAAACTGCGGATTGGAATGATAATAACGGCATACTCTTGAAAGTCTGCGGAACACATTTGCCAGATGCGAACCGAACGCTCCACGATACGTGTGCAGCTCATCGATCACAATGTATTTTAAATTGGAAAAAATAAAATCAAACCCGTATTTGCTGTGATTCGGCAGAAATGCCCCATTCACCATCTCCGGGTTTGTCAATATAATATTGGCACTCTGCCGGATTCTTGTACGCTCCGCCACCGGCGTATCCCCATCATACACGCCCGCCACAATACGGTTCCCTTCAAAATACTCCAGATAAGGTGCAATCGCACGGTACTGGTCTGCCGCAAGTGCCTTGGTCGGGTAAATGAAAATTGCCCTTGTCAGCGGATTTTTCAAAATATCCTGTAAAACCGGGAGTAAAAAACTTAAGGTCTTGCCGCTCGCCGTTGATGTTGTGATAACAACATTCTTCCCGAAAGTCACTTTCTCAAACATTTCCGTCTGATGGCAGTATAGCTTCCCGATTCCATGCGACTTCAGGTACTCCGCCAGCTCCGGCAGAAGATTCTCCGGGAAATCGTCATATACTGCCGGGTGGGCAGGGATTGTTTTTTCGTAAATGATGCAGTCTTTGATGTCCATGGAAAAGTCCTTCCTATTTTCTGACAGATGTCGGAATATCAATATTTAGTCCAAGCAGCATCTTTACCAGCCACACAAAGAAAATCAGCACCAGTATCGGAATCAGGCATGAAGTCACAAGCAAAATTGCCAATGCCTCGATAAAGTTATTCAACACATTCTCCACATTCGCAGTCGCTGTGGACACTCCTTCCTGCACTTTATTAAAAAGTCCTGAGAAAAATCCACCGGCATTTTCTTTGCTGTCACTGTCTGAATCACTCTGGGATTTTTCATTGCTGCTCTTATCGTCCACCTGTCCACTTTCTCCTGTTTCAGATTCTATCTCATCGGTTGTCTGCTTCGCAGTCTCTATCGTACTCTCGATGGATGACGCATAGGTTGTCTCGATCATATCCGCCACCTTCACGCTCGCCGGGATCACAAGATACACTGCCAGTCCGAAAAGCAGGAATTTCTGTGCGACCACTCGCAATATCTCTTTCCTCCACAACAGATACCCGGAGAAAAATACACATGCAATTGGAACCAGTATCTTAAATGCCGCATATCCGGTGATCGTCACCAGATATTTTTCCAGATAAATAGCACTGAACACGATCAAAAAATAACTGCTTAAGTCAGCCAGCTTATTGGCGATCGGCGTTCCGACATCCCCCGGAATCAATGTGATCGCTGCTGATGCCGCTGTAGATGCTGCGGCAAGCTCCATGACGGTTGTTTTCTTATCGTCCAATGACTGGATTGTCTTCGCATTAAATTCTGTCGAAGAAGTAAACCGCGCGATCACAAAAAATGACAGTAATGCAATCACAATTGGAATCAGCGCAAATAAAATCTTTTTCTGTTTTTCGTTTTCCATGTATGTGTGCTCCTTTATACTACAACTTCATCGGACAGGCATCCCTGTCTTATCTGCAAAAATTCCATACATTTTTGCTAAAATATATAAAAAAGTATATCCTCTTTTAAATTTTCATGCAACCAAAAGCACTTAGATACACTGAACAAAATCCCCCAACTTACCGATATATAAATTATCGAAACAAGTAGTCAAATTTATTTCACGGAGGAAATAAAGATGAACTTAACCGTAAGCAATTATTTTGGCGGAACGATGAATGGATTCTCCACTGCCACGATCAACACAAGAAACACTGGAATTTCCAAAAGCAGTTCCTTTAGCACAGGGAAGTCAACCAAAAAATCTCTTAATTATAATGCAAAACAAATCTCCTCACAGCTTATCCGCGCCACAAAGTCGCGGACTGCCGCTGCGGTTCTCACCAAGGCAAAAAGCACCGTCAATAATTTACAGCACTGCCTCGGAACCGGGGAATATGATGACAGTGAGGTACAGATTGCCCTCGCACACGCAAAAAGAATGGTAAAATGCGCCCAGTCCAAGGTGTCTAATCTGAAACAGGAAGAAAATTTACAGCGGAAATATGAACGTGAAAAATCAGCAAAAGAAATGCAGCAGAAGTCCGAAGTGAAACGCCGCGTCCACCAGAAAGAAAATGATCTGAAACAAAAGATGGCGACAGAGGAGATTCAGCAGGTACAGAAAGAGAAATCAAGACGTCAGGAAATCATCCGCAAACGCCGTATGCACCGCAATGAAGAGCGCAGCAACATCAACGAAGCGGATATGAAATATCTGCAAAATACTATGGATTACAAACACGGCGGTATTTCCACTGCAGCCGGTGCAGCAACCGTCGATCTGTCTTATGTCGGACTGCAGATGAGTGAATTACAGCAGATGGAAGCACAAACGGAAGCTCAGATGAATGCCGAGTTAAATGCCACCGCCGATGCAGGCACTGTAGATACAGCCACCTGCGACAGTGGCTCATCTGCCGCAGCAGCCTCTTTCAATGGAAGCGTCAGCTCTGGAAGTGTTCTATAATTTCACCATGGGAAAATATTTTTAGAATCCCATCTTCATAGCTCACGAAGAAAATAATATTTGTTTATATCGTTTTTCTTTTCATTTACGCTGTGAATGACTTGTGAGAGAACTCTTATACATGCCCAATCAACGCTGTGAATTGCACCACAAAATCTGCAATTTACGTTATGGAACTTTGGTTGGCTTTGATTTCTGCCGCTCGTATTCTGGATTGACGGATTTTCACAATCTGGATATTGCATGCCACACAGTCTTGGCTTAATAAAAAATAGAACTGATTTGTTTTCAGGATTTTGGGAGCGGCCGGTCCTTAGAAAGCAGACATTGCGATTTCAAAAGCCAATGTAATTGGATTTTGAAATCACGATGGATGCTTTCTTAGTACCGCTGCCAGCGACAACAAGCGGAAGCGCTCCTGAAAACAAACAGTTCTATTTTTTATATTTCTATACACTTTGTTGGCATGCAATACGACATAACCTCAGGAAATCCGTAACACCACCTATAAGCGGCAGTTCACAAGTTAAACTCCGCTTTTTTCTTTTCTTTTGGCAGGTTTTACATTATAATAATTTTAACTGTAAAGAATTTTTATCTTAAAGGAGATTTTACATGCGAAACATTCTGAATATAAATTCTGACTGGATATTATCCACGGAAAAGACTCCTGACGGCAAAGCTGTCCACAAAAGAATCCTTCCTTTGAATAAGGAAGACGAATACTGCTATTATCTGGAACTGTTAGGAGCTGCACCTTCCATGGAAGTATTTGTGAATCAGGAAAAAATCGGAGATCACACCGGAAGCTATACGCTTTACTGCGTGGATGTCACCGATCAGATCGTAAATGGCGACAACGAATTAGACATTGTTTGTGACAGTGAAGTTCCTTGTTTAGACGCAAGTCTTATCGTTGTCGGAAAACACCATTTTTCATTAGACCACTTTGGTGATGCAGGACTTACCGTGATCCCACAGGAGATTTCCACCTCCTCTGCAAGTATCCGTATCACCGCCCATGCAAAAAACCTTCCGGAAGATTCCATGATCTCTTACACTGTGCTTACTACTACAGGAACAATGCTTGCAAATAAAAGTGTTCCGGCCTCGGCACCAGAGTATATCTGCCATCTGACAAATCCATGCCTCTGGAATGGTAAAACCTCTCCAAAGCTTTATGTGGTCGTGGCAGGATTGATCGTTAATGGCTCCACAGAAGATCAGATTGTCCTTCCTTTTGGGCTGCGCGATCTGTCCATGGAATCAAACAGCTCTGTCCTCGTAAACGGTCTTTGTGTCCCGGAAAAGGATCTCATCCGCACTCTGGAATCTGATCCATTTGTCTATGACGATATGGACGAGGACGGAAGTTTTGCCTGTGTGGAATTAAAAGAACTCTGCGACATTGCTGCAGATGAGAAGGACTGTAGGAATCTGCTCACAGAATATGTGTTGCAGAACGCTTATCACCCTTCCATCCTCTGCTGGAAACTCCCGGAAGATCATGCCGATTTTGCCGCTTTGCTCCGTGAATTAGATTCCACACGCCCGGTGTTATTTTAAATAATATGGAACAAAGTGTGCGCCAGGCGCACACTTTCGCACATAGGCGGGCAGCGCAGCTATCTGTTCAGGAAACCGCCTCACAGGCTTTTTCAAATTCTGTATGTACCTTGGCCATCTGCTCCTGCAGATGGCTGATTTCATTTTTCCGTATGGAAGCTACTACCACTGATGCTGCCTGGAACAGTTCCGTCATTCCAAGGGTCCCAGCAACCCCTTTTAAGGCGTGAACAGCCTCTAACACATCCTCATACCGTTCTTCTTTCATTGCCTGTTCCCCGATTGCAAGATGATTGTCCTCGGTCAGCTTTTTTAAAAATCTTTCATATAAAGCTTCATTTCCCGCAAAACGTTTCACTGCATTCTCATAATCAACACCATAGGCTTTCAATTTCTCTTTATTCATATCTACCGCTCCATTCAGGTTACTATTTTTTCATTTTCGGTTGGAAAATGATACTTGCAATATAGGAAAAAATCAGTGCTGCGGAAATACCGACCGCACTCGCTTTAAATCCCCCCATAAAAATGCCAATAAATCCATTCTCGTCAACTGCTTCCTTTACGCCTTTCCAGAGTGTATTTCCAAAGCCAAGCAGTGGCACACTTGCACCGGCTCCTGCGAACTCCATGAATGGCTGATAAATCTGCAATGCGCCAAGCACCGCCCCCAGACATACGAGTAAAACCATGATCCTGCCCGGAAGCATTTTTGTTTTCTCCATAAGAATCTGGACAAGTGCACAGATCAGGCCTCCTACCCAGAATGCATTAATATAATCCATTTTTCATCCTCTTTTCTTTCTGAAAATCCATTGTCTATGCATCTGCATGTTCGATGACAACTGCATGTGCAATGCCCGGCACCGTCATTCCTTCATTGAAAGACACCGTTGAAAGCAACGCACCTGTCGGCACGAACAATATCCGTTTTAATGTTCCATCTTCAATCTGCTTTAAAAAATAAGCGCTTAGCGTCACTGCTGAACATCCGCATCCGGAACCACCTGCCCCGGTATTCTGGCGCTCAGCATCAAAAATTTCAATTCCACAATCCAAATGTATCTTACTGATATCGTAACCGTCTTTTAACAACAGGTCAATGAGAATTTTCTGTCCTACCGTTCCGAGATCTCCTGTAATAATCCTGTCATATTCTTTTTCACTTCTCCCGAAATCCTCAAAATGCTGTCTGATGACCTCTTTGGCCGCAGGTGCCATGGCTGCCCCCATATTCATGGAATCTTTGATTCCAAAATCCACAATTTTTCCGGTTGTGATCCCTGTGATTTTTGCCATTCCCTTCTCTTTTCCGAGGACGAAAGCCGCGCTTCCGGTCACTGTCCAGGTTGCAGATTTTGGTCGCTGATTGGCGTATTCCAAAGGTTAACATCAATTAGTACAAGTCTATTAAAAAGGGCGATTAGAAATTCTAACCGCCCTTTATTTTACGCTTTTACAATCGCAGCGTCAAATCCTGCCGATTTCAATTTTTCCTGCAAGGTAACTGCATTTGCTTTGTTGCGATACGCTCCGACCTGTACACGATAAATAGAATCTTTATCACCTACGCTTGTCTCTGATCCAGAAGTTGCAGCATCATCATCAGATGTGTTATTGGATGGTTCAATGTACTGCTGTCCTGTAATTCCGTAAACAATCGCACTTGCCATGCTCTTAAAGTCATACAGTGCTACATCGTCTTTATCATCCACGAAGCAACATTCAATCAGCATCGCAGGTGCTTTTGTGTGATTGAGCACGTAAAGCTTTTTGTTAATCTTCACACCACGATTTTTAAATCCAAGTGCTGCAATTGCTTTCACAATTTTCTCTGCAAATGGTTTTGCTTTGCTATTATCACTATAAATATATGCTTCTACACCTGTTGTCCGTCCGTTTCCAGACATATCCTTCGCACCTGCATTAAAGTGGATAGATACATCAAGATCAGCCGCATGAGAATTGCATTTACCTACGATGTTGCAAAGCACATTATTTGCACTTGTGCCATTGTCAACCGTACAGTCATACACGGTATGCCCAAGACCTTTTAACTGTCTGATAACCTCATTTTTAACATTTCTTGCTTCTGTTGATTCCCGGATGATTCCGATAGCTCCACATGCTACTTTTCCGTCCGGGTTGTGTCCTGCATGTACGTTAATAACCATTCTTTTATTCCTCCTTCTTTTCAATATACTGCTTAAATAACTGGTGCAGTCCTGTGCTTGCTAAACCGCTGAATAAGCCACTTAATAAGATAGATGCTGTGATTGTCCATCCGTTGATCCAAATGGCTAAAAGCACACCTAATACCGCACAAATGGTAGGGATATACTTGTTGTCAACATCCTTAATCCACTTCTTCACGACATAGCCTACACAAAGGCAAATGCCTACGATTACCGGCACCATAAATTCTGTTAAAAATCCCAAATCTGTCATGTTTAAATCCTCTCTTTCTGCTTCAAATGAAGCTCTTCAATTTCGTGTTTCATCTTTGTGACCATTCCATTGCCGCCCAACGCATGATAGGCATTGTACATTTCCATAAAATTCTGGTAGGCATAGGATGGAATTTCTTTGAGCGCCATGTATTTATCATGGTACTCGATCAGTTGTACTCGAAGCAAAAGCATCGTTCCTCTGCTATTCGCATCTCTGTCTGACTTCTGGTTTTTCAAAAGCCACACTATGTATCCCATAAATGCTGTCAGAACGATAGGCAAAGCAATCGTGTACGTTTCTTTTAACATCTCCATTGGATCATCTTCCTTTCTTTTGTATAATTCAATTATAATATTTCAGAATAATTTTTTTGTTCCATTTTACTTCGCATAACCAGAGTTAAAATGCTGCAAAAATAGCATAAGAACTAGTGGTGTATGTGCCATTCTCAATTTTAATTGTTTGTCCTGTTTTTAATGGTACAGTTTTATCTACAATCATAAGACCAGCATTATCACCATTATTAGTGTAAGGATTAAAAATGGGTACATTATTAATATATATTTTTGTTTTTTGACCACTTCCGTGTGCATATGCAGACACGTTTACAAAGCAATCTCTTGTTGCTGTATAAGTTACTGTTGCACCAGCGGCGATGGTTGTATAACTTTTTAAAATTGTGCTAACGTCAATAAACGATTTCACATGGTCAAGAGCACTTACTGAACCAGCACCTCCTGTTCCACTTGCAAAGTATTTATATAAAGTGCTATTTTCTGCTGATGAAGTTCTCTGTTGTACAAAGCCCCAGACAGTCCTTCCGGCTGCTAATACAGTCGAATCCGTGGACAAAGTACCCGTAAACCAATCTGCGTTTGAGGCAACTACATCAAAATCAACTGTAGTTGCAGGAGATAATTGTCCCAGCAGATAATTTTTATTTATATAATCGCAGACAGCTTTTGCGTCAACAGCAATATTTGGCAGTATTAATCTGAGATACGTTTTCTTTGAATTATTAACATTAGTTAAACTCTGGTTTACCTCCGTAAAGCCTGCTTCGATTCTATCCTCCAGATCATTCATATTGGCAGCATTAAAAGCATCACCTTCCTGTGAGATTGTTCCCTCATCCCTTGCAACTGTCACAAGCTCTGTGCTTCCATCTTCATTCGTAAGCAGTCGTCGGTTGATGTACTCTGCAATTCGATTTTTCCATGTTTTCTTTGTAAATCCCATAACATATCCTCTCTTCCTATAATAATAGTCCGGTATCATCTCCGGCATATATCTCTGATCCACAGTAATAATTGAAATTGTTAAGTAAAATACCGTACACATCATCTAGTATTTTCTCTATATCATTCATTTTCTGATATGTGTTGACTGGCATACTCGGTGTCTGTGGCGTGTCAGAATGAATCATATATGCATTTCTTATAATCTCCGTGTTATGCAGCACTGCTGTAAGAAATGTCTCATTTGGGTGTTCTGGTACGTCTGCAACTGCAAGATTAAGTTCAAGCACATCAGAAAGCAGCTGCGTGTTGTTCTGGATTCTTTCCATATCCGACCGGTTCAGTGCGCCTTTCATCCCGGCAAGCCATTCTGTTTTTTCGTCTGCGCTAAATCTTTCCCATCCCTTCTGCAGTAACTCCAACACACGATCAACATCACTCTGTGACCGGTCCGTCACTGTCTGCATCCACACCAGCATAAGCAACCACCTCACTTTTCAGACGTTCATTTTCTTCTTTTAAAGCTTCATTTTCCTTTGCGAGCTTCAGATTTTCTTTTCTGAGTTCGTCGTAATAAGGATTAATTGGATTGTAATTCATCAGATCAGTACATCTCCTCCCGTATATAATTCAACTCCGGCGAAGTAATTTTCCGTAACAACTACTGAATACCCCATGCACGTTGCCGTTGCGATAAATCCACCGGTCAAATCAAGCGTCTGGCTTTCAATCAATGTTGTCGATGTCTTGCCACCGATGGAATTTATATTCGCCCAATTTCCTACCTGCTCTAAGTCAACCAGGTACTTCATTCCCACCTTTTTTCTCAAGGCATGATAATCCAAAAGATAAGCGGCGATATCAGGTAATATATCAGCATTATAAATGGTGCATCCACTGTACTTCTTTATATTTTCTGTCTCTCCAGCTTCGATTTTATCCACATGTTTCTCATAAGAAAAAGTGGTATTTGCATATTTAATACCTGTGATCTGGCACTGTCCGGCATCCGGCATGTTAATGATGAGATAATTTGTTTTTACTTCTTTCAGCGTGCCGACACTTGCCGTGATGGACGATGGAAGATATGGACTTGAGAATGTGATCTTGGTATCTCCGGCCGGCAATGTTTTCTTATAAATGTCTGAGTTTTTTTCTTCCAATGCATAGTTTTTCATCTCAATATTCACACCAGAGATATATTTTTCAAGAGATACTTTCGTATTTCCATTAAATTTGCGATCCGTCCCGACAGTGGATTTCACATATCTGTCTGGCTTATAAACCTTGATGGTATCGCTCCGGCTGTCATCTGCTACCGCACCACACGCAAAGCATACCTGTTGCAATGCCTTACGGCACGTCTGGATGGCTAAATAGCCACTTAAAAGTATGTTGCCGACTTCTTCATCAATCGTATATTTTTTGATACCGGCAGTGGCAAATATCGCATTCAGTATCACTTCTGCACGGACATTGTTATATACCTGTCCGTCATAAAATGTATACTTATCTAATAACCCAACTACATCAATCAACTTAAATTTTGCAATATTCTTTGAAAAAGAAAAATCGTCGATAAAGAATGCTCCCATAGGAATCATGTTTCCGTTATTAAACTCTGACAATGTGACTTCCTGCGTTTTCTGCACACTCTTCCATGCTCCGTTTTCGTTTTCTGCGTCAAAGTCATTATTCATATCAACAATTGAAATATCCGCTTCGTTGATAGACAAGGTTGCAGAGGTCACATCAATGTCTTCCTGCACCTTGGCTGTCTGGATCATATCCTTATCCCATACGATATATTTTCCGTATAAAATGTACTGAAGCTTAATATATCTCTGTGGAAAGCTTGTTCTTACAAATTCAATCTCGATTTTTCCGTAATTCTGCACCTGATTATTGCAAACATAAATAAGGCTGTCCGGGTAAAATGTCTCTGTGATTAATTTTGTACCGGAGATTGTATACCATGTGATTTTCAACTCTGCTGGTGGCTCATCTTCAAAATAAAGTGTGATCGCTGCGGACGTGTGCTGCTCTTGGAACGTGACTGTAATCTTAGGATCTGTTTCAAAAGTACAATCTTCCTTCGATAACGCATCATTCCAAAATGCAATGTCTTTCGGATTTTCCGTCAATACGCTTTTACTTCCATCTAGCACAAATTGGTTCAGTTCAAAAGTCCCATAACTTTTCTGTTCCGTCTGTTCTGCAAATAACTCTATTGAACCTATGCCCTGGTTATCATCTGTCGTGACCGAAGCATCCGCAAGTGCGGTAACATCTATAAATTTCATTTCTGCCCTGCAATATGTTCTCATAAATGCCCCCTTACGGTGTCTTAAATGGTTTTTTACTCGTCATTTTCCAAGACAAGCCTTTATATTTCGCTCCGTTGTCAAATACCTTTTCTACTTCATCTTTAATTGATGAAAAATACCCATAGAAATCAAACTGCTTGCTTGCATCCGGTAAAGATACATGATGGAATCTGTTATCGCAATCCGTGATATGATCTATCAGCCTGTCATACATTTCTGCATCATCGATTGTTCCGATGGAAATTGTATAATTCTTATACAGTCCGATGCTCTCGATTTTAATGTCGCCGTCCTCTGTCCTCTCTGCATACTTTTCCAGAAAGTCCAGTGTCCTCTGGATAGACACCAGAGGGATATTATATGTAATTCCATCAATGATAAGTCCTTGCGTGTACTTATGTTTCATCTTATCCCTCCGCTATCCCAAGTCTTATTTCTTCATCCTGCAAATATGGCAGATTGATTCTTGCGAACTCTTTACCATCCACCGCCAGTACTACTGTCTTTGCACCGCTGTAGTCCGGCATTTTGCTTGCAAGCTTCGATGCAAGGTCGTCCATCCAGCCTGTATTATTTTCAAGTGGCAGGACAGCTTCTCTTCCGGCTTCTCCGATTTTTGCGATTGTTGCTCCGGTTGTTATTCCTCCGTTAGCTAAATAAGGTATGTTAATAGGTTGGATTTTTTGTAAATTAAATCCTCCGAATTGTTTTCCTCCTAATACAGGTACCCAATCAGGAACAGTAAAACTAATTTTGTTAATTGCTTCTATGGAAGCATTTATAACACCGCATATAGCATTGTATACAGTGTTTAGAGCGCCTATCAGTAGATTGACCGATGCTTTCAAACTTCCCACTATAACATCCCAAACACCAATAAAAAATTTTTTTATGCCATTCCACGCCATCTTCCAGTCACCTGTGAAGACACCTTTTAAAAATGTGGTGATGCCGGAAAATATATTTTTTACTCCTTCACCGATCTGTGTGAAGTTTGCAAGCATTGTCATTCCCCATTCTTTTATGGGTTCCCATACGGTTTGTTTAAAATTTTCCCAATCCGCTGCTATTATAAGCACTAAACCTGCTATCAATGCTGCTATAGCTGCAACTACTGCACCAACGATACCTACCAATGCAAGAAAAACACCAGAAACAATTAATATTCCATTTTTTAGATTTACTCCATTATTTATCAAATCCGCAATTCCTGCTGATATTAAAAGGATTCCAGCAACTACACTGGCTGCAACTGCTCCAAATGCCATAAACGTTCCGACTACCAAGCCAAAAGCAGAAACTAATAATAAGCACGTATTTTGTGCATTTAATCCGTTTTCTCTTATGTCATTAAGTGCAGTTATTAATCCTGCAATAGAAATGACTATCAGAGCAATACCGGCTACCATCGGGCCAAATAAAGCATATAATCCACCGACTGCAAGAGAAGTACCAACGATATAGCCTATTAAATTCTCCCAATCAACACCATTCTTCCACATGTCGAACAGGCTATATATAGTCAATGCAAATCCTGCAATAACAACAAGCCATGAAACAATTGTTCCAAGAATTGAACTCATTGCCAATAAATCTGTCAGAAAACTAGCAATTTTCCATGTCAATAAAGCAGCTGCAATCGCTAAGACAATTGGAAGTATTGCTTCAAATAATTTTTTTACATTTTTTACCCACTCAAAATCCTTTTGGGTTAATGGTACTTCTTCATAGCCGCTACCAGATGCTCCAGATGAGCCACCACTACCGCTTCCAGAATCATTTTTCTGCAATACATTCAAGTCATCAAAAGCCGCCAATGCTCCAGCTGCTTTTTTGGCAGAACCGGCTGTTTTATCAAGAGATGCCGCATAGTCTACCTGCTGCTTCTTTGCCTTTGTCCAAGTGCTTTTTCCGCTTATAGCTGCAATAAATCTATTCATAGCATTAATGGCATTTGTAAGCCATGTGCATAAGGTTACGATTGCTGGTGTCAATGCAGATATGATAGGTGCTGTCAATGCTCCAATAGAATTTTTCAATGTAGCCGATGCACTTGCCATTTCAGACATTTTTCCATTAAATTCAGAAGAATACTTCGCCATGTTCTGTATACCTTCTGTAAATGCCTTGGATATGGTCTGAGATACTTGCATAACCACACCGAATATTGCAAAACTAATTACGGTCTGCTTTATTCGTTTCGCCATGTCAGATATTAAGCCAGATGATTTTTTTGCTGATTTTCCTACTTTTTCAATGTCTTTCGCACCAGCACCAATAGATTTCTCATTGACAACGGTTTCTCTCATCTTCTGATTTAATACGTTTTGCTGATCTGTGATGCTAGCAAGCTTGTCAGAAAGTTTTTTGTATTCTTCGGTTTTTGTAGGGTCGGAATATGCTTTTCCGGAACTTTCGAGTTCCCTCATCTGTGCCTTGACGTTTGCAGCTTCTTTCCCCGTTTCTGCCATTTTGTTCTTGAGGTCTACCCATTTTGAGGAAAGCGTTTTATCCGATCCTGTTTGCTCCATGTCTTTTATTTCGCCGCGAACGTACGCAATCGATTTAGATAAATCTTCTACATCATATTGCATTGCTTTGTATGTCCGGCTCTTTTTGTTTCCTCCGGTAGCAAGGAATTTTTCCTGCCTGTTTTGCAATTGCGACAACTTGGATCGCAATTCTTCCAATTGCTTTGTTGCTTCTTTATACTGCTTTGATGGCGTATATTTTTCTGTTTCTTTCAGTTTTTCTGAAAGGTTCTGACCTTTTGATACTAAACTATCAAACTGTTTTCCTAAGTTCTTATATTCTTCGGTTGGGATTTTTGCTTTTGCAAGCTCTCTCATTTTTTCAGATACATTGTTAGCTTCACGTGCAAGCTTCTGAAACTGTGATTCCATCTGCATGAGCTTACTTGATGCTTCTCCATTTTCAATCAACGTTTTTATTCTGATTTCGCCATCATATTCAGCCATGCTAAAACCCTCATTTCTTAAACTGTTTCAATGCTTCCTGTTCTGTTTCTTTCTGCTTTCTTATTTCTTCCATCATGCGATCGTAATCGTCTATCTTTTCTTTTTCTTCGCTGGTATACTCTTTTTCTGACTGTTCCAAAGCATACATATTTTGTGCGTTTCTGATTGCATCTTTTTCCTTGGAACTCATGTTCTTTTCAATCTTCTTCTGTCGAATCTCAATTACCTCCATGAGAGAAGATAATCTTCTTGGCATATTCCAGATCAAGCCATTAAATTTCCACCAGTGCATATCTGCTACGGACAAATCAATACCGTATATCTGCAAAAAATCTGCATATATTCTCCATTGATCTACATCATAGTCAATAAAACGCTTTGTATTTTTGCTACTGCCGGTATTGTCGTGATACCATCCGTTTAAATACCAAGAAATACATTCATTTAACTCATGGTGCTGTGGATGGTCTCTAAGTTCTCCGTATTCATCAGAGAACATAAGATAAAGAATAGAAGTTGTTTTCTCGTACTCATTCATTTCTTTGTCATATTGCAAAATATAAATCTGCATACCTATGCGGAAATCGGTATTTACTTTGTATCCGTTCCATTCAGTAGGCAAATTGTCCAGCATGACATTGTTCATTATTTTGCCCCACGTCTTCTTACATTGTATCTGTTCTGCACCTGTTCAAAACGTTTATTGAAAAGCTTATTCATAACAGGGATAACCTGCTCTACAAACTCCACGATTGCAAGTTCATCCGGGACAATATCTCCGTAAATCTGTTTCATGGCATCTTCGCCAAACAACCCATCTATACTTTCCGTAATCTGCTTAAGATATTTTACACGAATGCTGTTCAGTTCTAATGCTGCATCCACATTCATATCATCCACATTCATATCGTCTTTGTGGTTATTTCTCCATTCGGCGGCTTCTTTTTCACAGTTCTGAGATATATTATTTAATTTATCAATTACACCTGCAAACTTCTTAGCTGTGTCTGCATTCGCTGTATCTACTGTTATAACTGTAATAAGATCTCCGTCTTCGTCTTTTATTGCAATTTTTTTTATGCCACTGCTTAATTTAATTTCTTCCATTTTTAACATCCTTTCCTAATGTGGGACACCAAGGAAAGGCAGGCATCCCACATATGCTAATTTTTAATTAACACCTATGCAATTGGGTAATCTTCATCCAAAGCCAAAGCACTTACTTTAGGTGCCCATGTGAACGATCCATCACCAGCAATAGTGATTGTTCCAAGTTCTACATCTCCATTTCCATTAATCTGGACTGTAGACTTTAAAATATCACCACCTGCTCCACCAGTGCTTGATGCACATACAGTTACTGGGACACGGATACAATCTCCGGATCCGCTTGTAATATCAGCTTTAAAGAAGCGATAATAATATGTCTCGCACTGATCTCCTGTTGGAAGTTTTTTAAAAACATCATTAAACACTGTCTGCATTTCATCTGACAAATGTTCTCTTTCTGGAGACATTGAAAATGCATACCCTTTTACAGAGTTGCTTGCATTTTTCATGTTTACGTACTGTGTGCTTTCTGTGTTAGGTCCCCAGTCTTCAGAAAGCTCTGTGAAACCGTCACCCATTTCAGCAAGCTTTTCAGTTGACCCACCCATAAGGCTTCCAATATCCAAAAGTGAGACCATGTTAGTTCTGTCTTTTGCCATGAGTATTCCTCCTATTTTTTATAAAAATATTTAAGCTGCATATTAATTGCTAATTCTGTTGTTTTCCCATCTGCTGTACCGCAAAATACATCTGATGTGCGGTTGATTTGTTCTACAACAAAATTTTTATCTTTTAATGTAAATTCTCCACTTTCAAGGAACTTTGCAATATTTTCAAGCAGATTGCTTGCTGCAATATTATCCTTGTTTGTTGTTGGATTGCTTTTGTATACGATCTGGAACGTCATTTGTCCGACATAAGAACCGCTGACATATTTTTTCAAATAAACAGGATCCTGCGCCGGAAAAACTCCAATAGACTGAGTATCTTTTACGCTGTTCCATAAGATTGTTGAATTTGATGGTTTGAAACCGGGCGGAAAATTTGGATAACTATTTATCATATCAAGAATAGCTCTTTGCGCCGTCTCTGCATCTGATACAAGCATTATTTTTGGCTTTTCATCCAAATCATTTACCTCCAATCTCAAACCTTGGTATAAGGCTGTAAACACCGATAGTATTCACTTTGTAGCAATTCCCTTTTTCATTTACCATGTACTGGAAGAATTTACCCGGATAATCGTCTGAATTAATTAATCCAACCGGCAATTCCCTATCAATGAGAAGTTCATCTTTTTTTGCAATCACTACGAAGTCAAAATCATTACTTCTTAAAGTGAAATGCTTTAGCTTTTCTTCTTCGCTCATGTTTTCCCAGTCTGGCGGATTAGCATAATTCAATGTGCCATTGTTCGGGATTTTTACAAGAAAACTATCTGCATCTTTCATTCCAGATTTGCTTATGTTCTCTGCCTGTGTAAGCTCGATTCTTACATTTTCAAATAGAGTACCGAAATAATATTCAGCTTCTAAAGTGTCGTTGTAATGCCTGTTATATAAAACCACAGCATCTTTATATCCGATTCCCATAAGCTAAACTCCCATGTACAAAAGGTTTTCATGCCTTGAATCAACCATTCCGGTTAGGTAATTTGATGCAATATCGTAGCACTTACTATTAAGTGCCATTTCTGATTTTGCAAGCTCTACCAATGTCGAAGAAGATGCTCCGGCATCATAAGATACTGATTCACTTCCAGAAGTCATGCTCTTAATCATTTTCCCTTTTACAGTTCCGTCAGTATTTGCAATAACACCAAAGTTATTAACTGCCGCAGAGTACTCAGATACATTCTTTAGCAATTCAGCTATTTCGCAGGTGCAATCTTTGATGTTATCCCACCACACATCTTCTGATTCTGGCTGAGGATAAAACAAAATCCTGTTTGATGTGATCGCATTGATTTTTCTTTCTGCTTTTCTTTCATATGGAGCAAAGTCTTTTTCGTTTTCGAACAAACTTCCACCATATTTAGTTTGGTAATATTCAAAATCTACATATGACATTGCTCCACACTCCTTATTGCTGTGATAAGATTTCGCTGATAATATCAGCTTTCTTTGTTGCGGTCAGTGAATACCCTTTACTCTCTGCCAGTGCTTTAATTTCTGCAACTGTAAGAGAATTTAAGTATTCTTCCGTGAGTTCCCCACTAGCATTTACCGCCTGTGTAGTGGGATTTATTCCCCCGGTGTGATTGAAACGTTAGCTACTGCGTCAATGTACTCTGCGAAAAGTACAAATCCTAACATTGCATAAGTTACGCTGGTTGCGCAATCGTAATCGCCTTTTACCTTAAATCCGATAAGGTTTGTTTCTCCGCTGACTGTGTAAGAAAGACCGGCCTTCTTAAAATCTGCGTCAGATGGATCTACATAATAAGCAACAATGTTGTTTACAGCTGTTGCCAGAATTTTTCCAGCTGGGATTTCGTTGTCAGAGCAAAGGAACATAACGTCTGCTCCGAGGAATCCCTTGATATAGTTAAGTCCGAAGGCTGTCTGCAAAGTAATGTTTGAATCTCCAAGATAATCATAGAAATCCATAATATTTACAAAAACTGCAACTCCTGTAGCAGTTCTGTGCATTGACTTGAATTTATTCTTGACAGATCCAATAGATTTAGCTACCGCCATCTGAAATGTTTTTGCAGTGTTTGTAAGTGTACCAGTTTTCAGATAGTTGTAGAATTTTGTTGTAATTCCATCCTGCAGGTCTGTCTGGAACTCTTCGTCTGTCATTTCACAAGCTACTTCATATCCATGATCCTCGATAGCTTCGATCGAAACTTCTTTTGCATATTTTCCAAGAGTAATCTCTGAATAAGGTTTCTCTTTTACCGTGTAATGTGTTCTTGGAATCACATCACCTTCTGCTACAGTTTCACTCGCCAACGTTCCTTCTACATATTTGCTTTTAAGAACAGTTCCTGGCTGTTTTCTAATTGCTCTTGAAATTCCAAGGATTTCTCTTAAAGCTTCCCAGTTTCTTTCAAAAGATGTAACAAAATCAATTTCCCTTGCCGTTACATCAATGTCTCCTGTTTTAATCAGTCCTTCGTTTGCTGCAAAGAACTGCAAATTTGTGTTCATCGTTAATCTGTTTTTGTTCATATAAAACTCCTTTACTGTTGGAATAAAGAAATGTTTTCGGCAATTGCTTTCTGACGTTCTGATCTATCTTTGATAGATAAAATGCTCTCTCTTGTTGTAGGCTTATCACCACCGGAATTGTTTTCATTCGGTTTTGTAAAATACGCCTTTGGATTCTGCTTATTTACAAATGCATTTGCATCTGTCTTTTTAGCTTCCTCAATAAGATCACTGAACCCTATCAGCTTTCCATTTTTCACGCTTACGCTTTCGGAAATGTCTTCCATAATGGCTTTCTTTGCAGATTCAGAAGTAAACTCGATTTCCGCAAATGCTTCTTTCAAAAGTTCATCCTTCTCATGCTCTGCGATTTTGGCTTCGTAATCTTTTTTGGAATCCTCCGCCTGTCTCTTCCAGTCATCACGCTCTTTTAAAATGTCTTCCGGGCTTTTTCCATCCAATCCCTCAAGCATCTTCTCTGCTGATTCTGCTCGGGTTTTCCACTGTTCAGATTCTGATGAGGCCTTATTAACCTTGTCTTCCATTTCTTTCTTGGAATACAGCTCTTCACCCATACTCTTTTTAAGAGATTCTTTCTGTTCGTCTGAAACTTCAATTCCGAGTTTCTTTAATTCATTTACTACGTTTACCATGTTTCTACCTCTTTCTTTCCAAGTTGTTACTCCGGTCAGTCCGGCACGAATGAGTTGCTATTTACTCCATAGCTGGCAATTGGGAATGAAGGAATCGAACCCTCGACAACCCGGATATACGCCGTGTCTTCTTCCACTGAATTAATTCCCAAAAATAAAAAAGCACGCCCAAAATAGGACGTGCCATGCATCATCCCATAACTATTCTAGGTTAGCGAACAGAATCCATTTTTCTGTCCGGTACTTTTAATATTCTTTTCAATATATATTTTAACCTATTTTAAACAACTTTTTGTACCATTTTAAAAAGGGCAGATTTCTCCACCCCTTTTTGCTATTTCCCACCGAAATACCTTCTAAGTACTTCTTTTTCTTCTTCCACAATGCAATCCTTTCTTAATCTGTTGCACTGGTCGTATATATACTTTCCGTACTCTTCTAATTTGGCTATCATTGCATTTTTATTTTCCAATGTAGGATTTTTAATGTATTCTTTTTTAAGCCCTATATAGTCCTCATACTGCTTTATAACATCCATTTTCAATTACCCCATTCAAAATATCATCTGCTATACCAACGACTTCTTTTCCATAAAGAGACAGAAAATCCGCTACGATTTCCTCTACATCTATTGGAATTTGGCAGTCATATGAAAACGAAGCGCAGTGTACCAACTCATGAGATAGAACTCGCTCTAACAGACTTCCGCTTAATGAATTTGACAAATAAACCTTTCGTGTGTTCCAATCTGTAACACCAAGTGTAATTGTTCCATCTGAACGCATCAAGCATTCACTATTAGGATTTACATATAAAATATTCCATTCAACATCATTGATTTTAAACACTGCGCTCACCTCTTAGATTTTCTGTAACATCATCTGTAATTCATTTCTCCACATCTGCTTTTCTTCCGGGGCTGCATCTGATGTCATTTCAGTAATATCCATCTGCATATCTCGCAAGTAATCTTTTCTTGCTTTTGCACGCTCTTTTTTATCTTCTTCTGAATTGCCATGATGGTTTTCTCTGGTTTCCATATAAGTACGTCTGGAAATACCGGCTTTTCCCTCTCTGGAATCCCTCGGATATGATCTGTCTCCCATCATTCCGGTATCTGTATACATCCTTTTCAGGTCTTTCTTATCCATGTCTCTCATGTGCTCTGCATCTTCGTAATCATCCGGGTACATGTGATAATATGGGGGTTCATCATATCCTCTTCGTTTTCCTCTGCCTTTCGGTGCAAATCTTCCATTAGCATAACGATACTGATCATAATATCTTCGGTCATCCCCATACTCTAAAAGCTTCTCCATGATATCTGCTTCGTCCGCTTCGTTCATTGCCTTAGTAATTGTGGCATAATACTCTGCTTCTGACAGATCCTTTATCATGTCGATCACTTCTCCCATTTCTTCTGTGTTGACATTCTCAATCCCTTTTTCAATCTCACATAAGGATTTTTCAGCAAGGCATTCAAGCATTTTATGAATTCTTTCAATATGCATATACTAAGCCTCCCTTACTACGATTAAATTACTGTTCTGTACCTCGATAGTCTGTCCAGATGTATTCTGAACCGCTATTGTGCTGCAACATCCACAAGGAACATCTACATAAACCTGTGCAGATACATTGAACATGTTTTCTACTGCCGCAGGTGTCACGATCATTCTTGTAGACTGTAAAGGTTCTCCGTCAATTGCGATTGCAAGAGAAATAGCTTCCACCGTTCCACCGGTTGGAATCTGGATATTTCCACTATAAGATACAAGAAATCTGGCTTTGCACTGGTTTGTGATTCCTCTTAATTTAACTACTCCGCTTCCCTGTCTGTGAACGATACATTTTGTTCCGCAAACCGGTGTCTCAGTAAATGCGACATCTTCTCCTTGCAGGACAGTCTGTAAAGCATTGGCTGTAAATTCTGACATAATATTTTCCTCTCTTTCAAAAATATAAGGGCAAACATTGAAGTCTGCCCTTTGTGTTTAAGTAATACTGCTATGCAGACATAATCTTGTCGATTAAGATACTTTAATTATTCAGTTGTAATTAACATCCGCATCCATTGTTACAACCGCATCCATACGGAATGTATGTGTTCGGGTTTGGCACCTGGTATGCTGGGATTGGTGATGGATTAACAGCGTTGATAATATGATTTGTCTGTGCTGTCATAGCGGTAGTCAGAAGTGCGTTCTGTCTATCCTGTGATGCTGCAAGTCTCAAATCATTATTTTCTGCCTGCAACGTTGCGATCTTATCCTGGCATAAGTAGTCAAGTATCGCTCTTGTTCCGGCATTCTGGCTGTCGATAATATCTCTCGTGTTGTTGTTCATGGTGTTCTGTAATGCGCAAGTGTTCTGCGCCATGTTGAAGTTTACACCCTGGATAGCTTCACGAGTTTCGCAGCAACAATTTGCAAGCTGAGACTGAATAGCATTTGCATTCTGCATTCCTGCTACTGTGTCCGCATTAATTGCCTGCTGAATGGTGTTAAAACCTGTCAGCATTCCGTTGTTTACTGCATAAAAGCCATCACAAAGACCATTTGTAATGCCATCAAGTTTACTCATGACTGCTGAATTGTCAAATCCTCTCTGGATATCAGCCTGTGTAGCCGCAGTTGCGGTATAACCGCCACCACCATTACCACCGAATCCATAACCGCCCCATCCACCGAATAAGGCAAAGAGGATAATGAGAACCCACCAACCACCATCGCCCCATGCACCATCATTACGGTTTCCACCAGTAACGGCGGCAATGTCCGCTAAACTTGGAGATGAATTAAACATATGTGTTCCTCCTAATAAAATTTATTTATACATAATCTTGCAAGAATAGTATCAATGTTTAAACTGGCTCATGATTTCTTCCGGGTTAAGACCTTTTTCTTTGCACAAATTTCTGGCAAGCTGTTCCAGCCCTTTACTGTCTCCACGGTTCATCATGTCGAATGTATTTTTCATGATCGGATTATTTGAAAATTGAGAGTTGCTCATCATTTGACTTAATATCATCTTAGGGTTTCCACCGCACTGGATCATCTGCATTAAATTCATTCAGAATCGCTCTCTTTCTTTGCTCTGGTAGTCCTCTGGGACTGAGTTATTTTAGCTTCTATCTGGTCTAATCGCTCCATTATCGGGGCAAACAATGTTGCCGTGTCTTCTTTCGGTAATTCGTTCTGCTTTCCGTCTAACTGCGGTTTATATGTCACTGTCTGAATAAGACCATTAGCACTCCACGATTTTATATAAACTTCTGATCCATCTGCTTTCGGGAAAATGGCAAATGGTGCATTCATGGGAACATCATTCGCTGTGACTTCCTCAACAGAATTAACCATTCTTCCACAAAGTCCAGCTTGTTGCGGCATGATCTGTTGTGGGAATTGCTGTTGAATCTGCTGTGGCTGTTGATATTGAGGATAAGAATACTGGTTATATCTCTGATACTCGTACATAATAAACCTCTCTTTCTATCTTCATTTTATTATTAACAACACAATTGAACCACCCCAGTAAAACCCCATTAAAAGGACACAAAAAAGACACCCTTAACGGATGCCTTTAATGAGGAGAAAGTTATGTGAAATGTTGTCCAGTTACCTTAAGAATTTTATGTTGCATTTTTACGTTAATACGTCCGGCTGTCTTAGTCGAAACATGCATAATTTCTGCACATTCTTCCAGAGACTTTTCTTTCTTTCGTAAATCAAAGAGCGTTTCTTCTGTCGGTGTGAAATCACACAATTCTTTTATATGCTCTTTTTCTTCTTTGGTAAAGCACGTAACAATGTTTTTCATTTGCTTTACCTCATTTGGGGGAGTTTCCGGCTATGACGGTGAGTTGTTATCTCGCTTGAGTTCCACTGCATTAATTAAAGAAAGGTGGATAACCAAGTATGTATGGTTAACACGTTATTATAATAACATATTATTCCACTTTCGTTGTACCATTTTTTTCGATTTTATTTTTATAAGCCGTTGCTCGTCCATTTGCAATCGCAGACTGTTTTTTACTAAATCCAGAAACCTTCGTTCTATCGCCTTGCAATTGAAGATCATTATTCTTACAGAATAATTGAAGCCTTTTATTCTGCATTCGCAGTTTATATGCCAGTTTATCATATTGAGGTTGCAAGATCTCTTTTACATCTGTTTCGGCAATCATATCAAGTTCCTGTTTCTTAGCCATAATTTCACGCTTTGTTTTACGAATTTCTCTTTCAAGTAATCTCTGCTTCTGCTGCAAATCATAAAGTTTTTGACTTTCATCTGCATTTATATTCACATTTCCGTTTTCATCAAGGTACTTATTTACCATGTCTTTTCGCCACGGACCATGTGAATGTCTGCAATTATATCCGTGAAGTCCTAAGAGATTTACAACAGTTCCCGTCCCGGTTTTAGGGTCTATGGTATAACCTGTGCTTTCAAGAAGATTCGGAAATCCCGGTTCGCTCCCAATTATTTTATATGCCTTGCCTTGCCAGTGATCGTGAGATGGAATACCTGTTGGATTCTTTTTATCATATCTGGCACCTGGATGCGCTGATACTAGAACATACTCTATTTTATTTTGTGCAATATAAATGTTCGTCACTTGTGCCGCAGTCTGATTCATAGATGTGACAATGCAACACCTCACTGCCGCTTCAAGAGAACGCTTCGTTCCAGTAGGGTATTCTACCATAACACCAGATTCCGCATATCTATCCAGAACTTCGCAGACTGCACTGCTGTAAGACTGCATTCCAGATGCAACTCTGTAATCAACCTCATTCAGCATGTTGAGCAAGTCTTTCTGTGTCTGGTTAATGGTTGTCTTTGTCAAATTATCAAGTTCACCGGATGTCTTTATTAACTCTGCATTCATTGCCAGAATTGCCATATTATTTTTTAGCGGAGATATAATATCTGATGCTGATATCTGCATTAAGACTTCCTTATCATCTGAGAATGATGTCATAACACTATCCCTTAACAATCTGCGAACCTCATTTCTCGATTTTCCAGATATTTCAGATATTCTTTTTACGATTTCCGCATTATGCAATCCCATCTGTTGGAGCTTCCACAGTTCTCGATCAGCTGTTCCGGACAGCTCCCCGGCTTTCACTAATCGCATTGCAATATCTGATATAATCCAGTCTTCAAGATCTTGGTACATTTCAACCAGTTTATCAGTTTTTCCGTAAAAATAATCCGGTCTAAGCATTATCCTTTTCCAACCTCTCTTTTAACAAGATCTATCCACTGCTTACCGTGATTTTTTTTTGCAGTTTCAAACCATCGTTTACCTGTTCCCGGTGTGTTATATTTTAATTCTGTTCCTGTCGGATACTTCTTTTCTCCACGATTCGCCCATGATCTACCGTCTGCCGTCAAATAAAGTTCCCCTACATACTGATAATGCGCATACGGTGTGTCTACTGTAATTAATCCGGGTTCTTTTATCTGAGTCTTATTTCTCAGGTCGCCCTGCTGCATAGGTGTGTATTTTCTCATGTCATTTACAACCTGTTCATCAAGGACATTCTGAGCATTTCTCAAATTTTCATCCATTCGCTTTGTATCAAGCTTAATATTAAAGCTTCCAATGACTTTATTATATTTTATATTAACGCATCCCTCTCTATTACTTATCTAAATAAAACTTAATCGTCTCTATCACAGTCTTTTCCTGCAACTTTACCTGAACCATCTCCGGCGGTTCAGGTTCCGGGATAATATATCCACCTTTTAAAATACCATTTATAGAAAGTTTCGGTATCCCTTGAATTATTTTACTCCTCTCCAAATAGACCACCGCTGTTCCTTTCCGCATCTTCCTGCGCTCTCTCTGCAAACATGGCATCTACTTCATCATCATTAAATCCCTCATATTCTTTAAGGTATTTACGCTTAGAATAAATACCTTGAATCATTAAATTATATGCTCTTGATCTGTCCTGTTCGAAGCTTGCAAGCAAATCTTTAAAATAAAATATATCTTCGTCCGGTACATCATCATCCAGTGCATCCACATAACCGGCAGGGATTCCGTAAAGGTCGCAGAATACATTGATTGCATAAATGAGATTTTTTAATGCTGTCTTTATGCATTTCCGGATGTCGTTAATCGTCTCTACCGTTTCATTATCGTCACTTTCAACCTGTGTTGCTGTCAATCTTCCAGATTTTCTGTCAAGGATAAACTGCCCTTGTGAGAATCCGCATTTTGTCGAGATCATAGAAAGAACACTGTTAATGTCTGTGATTCTGTCAGAAGTGAGCATGGTCGGTACATGTTCATCAATCGTACTTTTTGAATCCAGCCCCAATTTCAATCCTTTAACGAACCGAGGAAGCTCTACTGTTGAGGCACGGATGCCGCCTTTTCCCTGTTTTGTCAGCGCATTCTCATCAATGAAAGTAATGTGCTGTGAATCCTCAACCTCATTTCCCTTTTTACTCCAGGCGATATCAAGATCTCTAAGCTCCATAAGTGCATTTGAGAAAATCGAGACACCTTCAGGAGATGAGTAGTCGATCGTATTGTTGAATGGGGTTTTCAAATAGGCGAACAGTGGCTTTTCTACGTTCATAATGTGAACAACTTCATCGATTGAAGACCACTCTGGAACGTCATGCAGTTCTATCTTTTTACCAAGTGAGTTACTGCTATTTGACTTGAACGCTTTGTTCTGGATCTCGTACACGTTCATCTCTTCACCCTCTTTATTTTTTGAGGTCGTGAAATGATGGTATTCAAGCCGGTAGTAGTACACTTTATCTTTTAAAAGTCGATTAATAAAAATGCATCCTCTTATATCTCCGTTGCTGGTCTTTTCTGTGATTGCGAAATCCCACGGCATAACATAATCTATCATGTTGTCTGGATTCAATGAACCGTTTGGTTTTAAAATTATACCACCAACTCCGAGCATATCTTCGACTTTGTCTCTGATAGAAGTGTCAACCATTGCCCTGATGCACTTATTAATAAAATCTGCTCTTTCTGAACCTGTTATGCTAACTGATAAATCCATGCAAGATTTCTTTGCTGTGTACTGGCAGAGAAATTTTGCAAAATTGATTGTACGGATGTCATTGTTTTTCGGATCCACCCAGAAAGGGCTTCCCTTAATTATGTCGTTCCATCTCTGCTGTGAGTTTTCAATCTCCGGAGAAGTGATAAACTCGACATTAAATTCTTTCTCAGCATCTGTTCTAAAAAACTTCATGATCGTCTCCCTTATTTTTTCAAAAAAATTCATTTTTTAATCCTCATAATCGTCGCTGTCTTCTTCTTCCTCATCATCATAAAGACCGTCATTTCTTCGGCTGGTCATGATAATCCTGTTTAATGCATAAATGTTTGCCATGATCGTATCTTCTTCTAAGGTCGGGTATGCATCCGAAAATGAACCATCTGGAAGCTGCTCATGTTCTGCTTTTACAAACTCTTTTTCTGTATTCGGGCAGCGCTCCGGATCAATCACGATCTTATTACATCGCTGCAACCACTCCCAGCAGTAATCCCTGCCTTTTCCGCTTCCCCATCTTTTCTTTGCCCCGATCGCATTGAATCCCCAGTCCTGCATTTCTGCTATTCCGTCCGGTCTGGCAGAATCGCATATAATTTCTACATTCATAAACTTCTTTATCTTTCTGGCAAAGGTAGAATTTTTACATTTTTTAGAATACACTTCTCCAAAAATATAAAGAGTATCCGTCTCGTAATCGTAATAGTTTTGGCTAAAAACCTGTGGGTGAGTATATCCGAAGTCCAAGCCGTGGTTTACTGTATCGAATGTCATTAACTCTTCATCCGATATTTTTCGTATTTCTAAATTATCAAAGATTCCGCCTCCCGTTCCAGTGACTTCTCCGAGATAATTATTTTTATAATATAATGGTTTATGAATCCTGAACCATTCCGCACGCTCGAAGAATCGCTTTCCAAGCCATTTTACCGGGACATTATAATAATAACTGTGGCAAATCCGTGTCTGTGGCTTATTTTTACACTCTTCAGTGTACTCATTCATAAAGTTATTTTTTGACTTCGGAGGATTGAAGATTTTTATGTCAAGTGCAGGTGTATCTGCTCGCAGGAAAGTATCTTCAATGTTATCCATCTGCTCCACACCTGCCATCTCGTCGCACTCTTCATGAATTAAAAGCTTTACATAGCCAAAAGGTACGTTGAACGATTTCAAACTGATCGGCTTATCTGCTCCGGCAAACATGACCATTTGCCCGGTTGGTTTATACACCGCACACATCGGAGACTGCTTAAAGTCCCAGTTATCCAGATCATTACACCGTATCACCACCTTCATAAACTGATTGTAAACAGATCCGCGCAAGTCAACCTTATATCGTCTGGTGTATACGATATGCGCCTGGGGATCCTGCCGAATGGTTTCGTATGCCAAATCTCCCCAAAAGTTCGATTTTATGGAACCACGACCGCCCTTGGATATGATTTCATGAACGTCTATCTCTCCGGCAAAGGCTTCGTGTACTGTCCTGTAAATCTCCACAAAGTCGGATGTGATGTCTGTGATCGGGATCGTCCAGAGTGCTGCCTTCTCGCGTTTTTCCTTTTCCTCTCGCTCGATCTTCTGCTTTTCTGCTATGGTCAGTGCTTTTTCCAAACCATCCATAGCCTTAAGCTGATCCGAGAAATCCGGGGAGAATCCGAGACCGTCCACAACTTCGCCCTTTGCGATTTTACTTCTGCGCTCTTGGATTTCCGCTAGCGACATGATATCCCGGTGCTGTTCTTTCTCAATTTGCTCCATTTTTTCCGCTATATATTCTGTAATGACAGTTTTTGACAGTAGTTTTTGTGCGCTTCTATTTGCTCCATTCTCACTATAGCCAGCGCTTATGTATGCCTGTGTGGCATTCCCACCATTTTTTATCCACTCGTCTGCAAATGCCTTCCATTTCGGTGTGAGTTCTCCCTTCATCCGCTCACCGCCTTATAAATATCAATCAAACAGAATATTACTTCCGGGATAGATGCCGTTTTAAGAATCTCATAATCTTCTGTTTTCCATTCTTGTCTATTTTTCTTAAAGGTGCACACTGGTGTGAGGATTCTGTAAATTGTGATCATGCGCTTCTGGTCGTCGCTATAAAATTGATTTTGGTTTATTTTTATGATCAATCCGCACTGTACAATCGCAGTTTGTAACTTTTTCACTTTTCCTTTTAAATTTGCCAAGTCGCACACCTCCCATCATTTTACTTATAATTTTATTATAAGATATTTTTTAACTGTTTTTGTTCCATTTTTAGGCATAAAAAAACGGCTATATTTCAAGCCGTTCTCTTATTATTTTACTGGTCAATTTCTGGAAGGAACTCTCCTAAATAAAGCTCTTCACGCATAAAATCATAAACTTTCTGAATTGTGTAATAACCATGTACAATTTTACGCTAAAAATCCGCCTTAGGAAATTCTAATTGTTTACCATTATTAACACTGTTTTTTATCTCTGTATTCTTTCTGCTCGTTTAACAATTTATCAATGTTAACGTTTCTACCGCGTTTTATCTCTGCCTGGTATTCTTTAATCTGTTTATTTTTCTTACGGCAATATTCAGAACATGCGTTAGTTGGCTTAGAACTTGAAAACGTGCATCCGCAATATACGCAGATTTTCCGCTTTTCTTTTCGACGTTCTGTTTTTTTTATATCTTGTCCAGATGTCTTACTGTATCCTTTTTTATGTTCCCGCTGCCATTCTAGCACTGCTTTATGCTGGCATTTTTCAGAACAGTATTTTTGCCTTCCGGAATTGACAATATATTCAGCTCCGCACAATTCGCACTTATCAATGCTTCCAATCGGTCTAGCTGCTCCTCCCCTCTTTCTGGCTCTTTCGTTCGCTTCCGTCTGTCTGATCCTGCGACAATTCGCGCAATAGAACGCACGCGGACCGCCTATAAATTCTACTCCGCACATCTTGCATTTGCGCATCCGCAAAACATCGCTTTTTATTGCTTTCGAACATTCGTCACAGTACATTTTATCCGTTCCACCAGAAAAAACCTTTCCACATTTTCGACAAGGCTTTCTCGTTCTATTTTTCGTCATTTATTCCACCACTATTTCAAAATCCCAATACGGAATAAAATAATTATCTTCAAAGCAAACGGCTGGACATCCTTCATGATAAAGTTTTTCTAAAGCTTCCTGATCTTCAATGTCGTCCAATCCGAGTGCAAAGCACACAATTTCCTCCTCCGTCATGCTGTGGTTCGTAACAACCGTTTTTCCAACTTGTTTTTTATTAACTAACATTTTATACATACTTATTCCTCCGTGTGTTATGTTTTCCTTGTTTCTGATATTATAATACACCTTTTTTAGTGTAGTGTCAATGCTTTTTTACATTATTTTTAAAGTATTTTATTTTTCTGTATCTTCTACATATTTTATTATGTTTCCCGGCTGCATATCCAATATATCGCAGATCTTTTCGAGTGTTTTAATCCCTACCATTTCGCCTTTTCGCAATGATTGGATTGCGCTTTCCCCAACGATCTGCTCTTTTCTTAGCCGTGTCGTGTTATATCCGCTTTCTTTCAGAGTTTCTAATACATTAATTTTATATTTAAGCATCTGCGCACCTCTCTTTCGTATTTATTATATACCTGAGACATTTTTATTTCAATTAATTTTACACCAAAAAAATACACAATTATTGCTGATATTTTTACACTTATTTTGGTGTATTTGTATATTGATATTACACTGTTTTTAGTGTATTATAATATTAACAAAGGAACAGGAAAACAGAAAGCGAGGAAAACGAAATGAAAAATTTAAGCGAATGTAAAGAATATTATAAAGATTTATACATGGATTGTTTGGAAAATGATTCATTTGAAAAAAGCATTTTTGAAAGCACTGAAAAAGCTCGATATGAAACATTCTGCGAAACATTAAAATTTATCTATGGTGCAGATTTTAAAAATATTATGCCGAACTGGTCAAATGATGCATTGAAAGAATTTTATTCGAGAAAATAGTCGAAACGCTCCGTCTGGAGCGTCCACCGTGGAACGGTCGCCCGGTGCTGATGATGGCAGACCAGAAAAATGAAAGTGAGGAAAAAAATTTATGAAACCAATAGAAAAAGTCGAGATTAAAAAGTTAAGCTTCCCGGTTGGCAATGTTTACAATTACAACGCTATGATTTTTAGAAGCGTTGACGGTGGGAAAACATTTATATATTGCGGATATGGTAAATATTTTACAACGCTTGAAGAAGCCGAAGCATATAAAACAGAAATTGAATTGAAATAGTCGAAACCGCCGGGCGGCGGTCTGCAGGAACTGCCCCACCTGCACCGATGAGACAGGGCGCACAATGAAAGGATGGTTGATTTTATGATTGAAAAAATAATGATACTACATGAATTGAAGCTTGCTGGTTTTGACATTTCTGAAAATCTTGAAAAAATGTATCAAAAATACGGAAAAGAAGAATTTCAAAGAGCAGCACGGATTAGCGGATACGGTTTTATTTTAAAATAATTAGGCAAGATCACCTTTACCGGGGTTCGATTCCCCGGATTGCCTTTACCCAGATCACCAAAAAAATTTAGAATGTGGAGGAATTGAAAGTATGAAAAAAGAAAAATTTGAATTATTTATCGGATGTCTTGGAAACGGGGCTACTGTATGCAATAAGGCAATTGAGGAAAACGGCGATTATAAAAAGGTAGCGCATATTGCGGAATGTGGGAAAATTACATGGTATGTAAACCCGGTTTCCTATGTTCCGGGCGATGCAATTCTAAAAATTGAACATTGTGCAAATGTGCAGCATAAAAAATGGGAAAAGTGGCTTGATTCTATGCCATATATAGAAAAATACGAGAAACTTCTTGAAGCTGTTCCTGTCGATGTAATATTATATGTCGTACATCTCGATTGTGACATATTTGGTAAAATCGAATGTTTGAAAAAAGTATGTTATGAAAAATCATACTTTTAGAGCCGCCGCAAATGATGACCGCCGGATCACTGCCGGCGGCTTTTTTGTGTACGGATTTTTATTTTTATATCCAGCATCTGCCTTGCATATTTTTCCAATAAAGACATTTTTATGCGTGCGTGCTATATTTTATCCTATGCGTGAGAAAAACTTGTATATGCGTGCCGTGCGTGCGTTATGCGTGCATTTTAAAATAATATGCGTGTGTCTATGCGTGAATCAAAGTATTATGCGTAGCTGTCCGTTGCTTTCTTCTTCGTACAAGCTCCGGCTGTTGAGCATCCTTAATGCCATTTTCTTTTTTCTGTAAAAATGCGTGCGAGAAATCGGCATAATCCCATAGCGTGCTTCCATTTTGTCATACGAGATATTATTTAAAATTGATTCTGCTATTTTATCGCCCAGATAATTGTCTATGCGTGTGCATATCTCTATCGTTTCCTCTCTGCTCATTTTAAACATCTCCCTATGCGTGACACTTAAGTTTCTTACAACATTATACCATATATCAGTTTATAAAAACACCATATATTATCGTATTCATGCAACATTATTACATTTTTACCGACATATTTCAGCCGGTAAGTGTTATTCAGTTTTTATGAATTTATATCAATTTCTTTCTTGGTTTTTTTAATACTTTTCGGTATGATCTCCTTCTACTAACAACCACTAATTCACTTTTATTTTCGTACAATATTAGCCAGCTGTCCGGTATAAGTCCTCTCGACTTCAAAAATATTCTTTCCTCCTTTGTCGGTTCTCTTCTTTTATAGTCTCTTTTTTTCATGTCTCCTCTCCTTTATTTTTCACTAACTGCTTGTCGTCAAACCATTTTATCGTGCCACCGCCAAACTTTACTTCCGGCTGTATGATAATGCTTTTTCCTATCTGTTTTACTTCACCGTTTTTTGTTGCAGTGAAAAAATGCAATGTTGTTTTATCCATGTTTTCAATACCTCCGTTAATGTTCAGTTTAAATCATCATTGGTAAGACCACTGTAATTGTGTTCCAGTTCCTTAATCTGACCATCAGTTAGACCAAAGATATTGATTAAAACATAACTGCATTCGTTTGCGTGACCTCTGTCATCTTCATTATGATAGTTTTCCCATCTTTTAAGCCACATAACATATCGCTGCTGATAAGCAAGACGTTCATTTTCCCAAACTTCTGTAATATTGCTCATTTGCTTTTTCTCCTTAAATTCTAATTTAACTATTTCACTTCCTGCTCAATATTTAAGTTTCTAAACATTGCGCACATCACGTCCACAACGATACTGTTTCCAAACTGCTTGTAAAGTTGCGTGTTGCTATTGACTGCTGCCATCTTGGAAATATCTTCATCGGATACTCCCATCAACCGTCCGCATTCTCTTGGTGTCAGCTTTCGGATACGGTATTTCGTGGCAATATGGCTATTTGCATACCCATGTGTGCCAGCTACAAGATTAGCAGATATACCATTGTCAGAGATTACTGTACCGCATTGCGAACCATCACTTGATATTTGACCGACTTTTTGGATATTGTTTTCAAGTAATAAATTGTCTTTTTGCACTGTTGTCAGCGTATTTGATATATTATCTTGCCTAGGCTCTAACTCTGTCATATTATGCCTACTCTCTTGTATCTGCTTGCTCTCATACGCTTTTCGTATCTGCTTTCCGTATTCTGTACGTTTAGGTGTCAATACTTGGCTTTCCATGACAAGGTTGTCCTTTTGCACACTTGTTAAGCAATTGCTCATGTCTTGTGTATTCGGCTCTAATCGTTGCTCTGTCGGACCTCCAACTGTCCTATCTGACGGATTATCGGGATTTCTGCCACGCATAGCAACTATCTGTTTATCATCAATCATCGGTTCTCTCATCCCCCCCTGCATAGTCGTAAGAGATGGAGAAATATAGTTTTTATCCCATACATTTCCAGCAAAGCCGGTTCCTCTATCGTCTCCGTACAAATTTCCTAATCTTCTTTGTTCCATTCAATCACTCCATTCATAGATTGATTGCCAAAACCTTTATAATCCCTCGCCATAAGAGTTGTTGCAATATCAATTTGTTTATCTAATGTTGCTCCTTGGCCTTTCAACAACACAGTTTCCGACCGACCTTTGATTGGATATTCCTCTGTCTTGTCTTGCTGTGATGCAGTTTGAAACAGTACATTCTTTTGGTTCGCGGATTGTTCCGTCAACGGCAAGTCTGCTCTGCTCGCAGGATTGTGTTGTGGTAATGTTCCGTTGTCAATCAACTGTTTTATCAGTTTGTCTGCCTTTTCATTGTTGATGTAATACTTCTCGTCCACATCATCTTCAAGGTAATCTTTTATCTTCTTTTTTAATGGTATCGGATGTGGGAAATGGTAGTTATATTCTCCAAAAAACGAAAACATGAAGCACCTTTCACGGTTCTGTGCAACTCCGTAGTTCTTTGCGTTCAAATCCTGCCAGTAGCTTACATATCCAAGGCTTGTCAAAAAATCAATCCAGTTCTGAAAATCTACCATGTTTGCATCGGCATGTACTTGCGGTACGTTCTCCATGAACAGAATCTGTGGTAACTCACCGCCATCATCTCTTATCTCTTTCAGAATACGTTCCACTTCCCACAAAAGACCGGACCGTGTTCCACTGCCTTTTTTCATGCCTGCTTGTTTTCCTGCAACCGATAAATCCGTACAAGGGAATGAATAGGTAAGTAAGTAAGTGAATACCTCTGTGTCGCAAATATTCAAATCTTCCGCATGAACCTTAGTTATATCCATTGTTGGAAAATTTGTTCCATGCACTGCGTTATAGCTTGCTATGGCATACTTATCAAATTCTACAACTCTATAATGATCAAATTTTGCACCAATTCTTTCCAGTGCCATTGCCTGTGAACCATATCCGGCAAACAGTTCAATTAATCGTATAGGTTTTGTAATCCGTATTGGTTCACGTATCATGTCAAAAATGCTTATCTGAATCATGGCATCACCCCGGGAATATCCTCAAAACTAATCTGATCATCTCTTTCAAAGACAATCATCTCATTTTTGGCTCTCTGATAAAAGTTGCGGTCAATCTCAAATCCGAATACACTTCTCCCGATCTCTGCGCCTGCTCTTAAGGTACTACCGCTACCACAGCAAGGATCAATAACCACATCACCTGGATCAGTAAATATCTCTATCAGCTTTTTCAGCAACGCTACTGGTTTTTGTGCTGGATGAATTTTCGGAATATCTTTTCCGTCTTTCTCCCAACTGAACCAGTTAAAAATCATTTTTCCAGTGCCCCGAATTGTCTTGCCGTTTTCATCAAATTGTGCACCATTTCTGAACTTCGGAAGCTTATCCCGATATAACACAAGAGCATATTCTGTCGCACCTACAACGCGCATATTCGCTTTAAGTACCTGCGGACTGTAATTTTTAACGAATATAAGTGGTATGTAGTGAATGAATCCATGCTTTCGTGCGGCATCAATCAGTGTCTGCATCTGCTCAAACGCACAGAACACGATCATGCATGGTGCGTCTGAACTTCTTCCACGGCTTCCTGCTTTCTTTGGCTCTTTCTTAAGCATTTTGCTACAAAAATGAAAATACTCATACAGATTAAAGTTAAAATCTGAATTAAACGCTGCTTTTCCTGCAAGCTTGCTTTCTCCATTCTTGTTATCTCCACCGTTGTACCACATCGGATTACTGCCGTAGAAGTTCTTGCCTACGTTGTACGGAACATCTGCAATAATCAATTGCGCTCTTGGTATTCCGTACTTTTTATAATTCTGCATTGAATCTCTGTAAATTTCGCATTTTGTTTTCTTCATTTCTTCTGAAAGGAACCCGGCGCGCCTTTTATCCGGATAGGTTCCGGCTCCTTTCTTTAATTTACTTCTGTGCTAAGTAGCACATAATCCCACAATCCGGGAAAATCTCTGTGTTCATGTTTCCTCTGTCCGGTTCCAGTTCATCCAGATATACCGGATTCCCTTTCCCGTCCTTAAGGATTGAATAACCAACTTCTCTTTCTAACTTCGCCCGACTTTCGAATACTTCCGGGAAATCTTTTCTTATCCGGTTCCAATATCCCATACCGCCCTTGACGCATCCGATACAGTTGTTGTTCGGATATCCAAGGTCATACATCAAAGGTCGGGCAAAATCAAAAGTCCGTTCAAACAATCCATGTACTTCTTCTTTTGAGAGGTTTTTGTCAATCAGTGGAAATTCGTGTTCCGCTTGCGGATTTGCTTCAATCGTCCTCTCTGCCCGGTTCTTTTCCTTTAGGTCAAATCCCCAAACATAGGTCAATTCACAGTCCTTATGCTACTCCTCCCACTCTTTTCTTACTCGTTTCTTTAGCCAGTTTGTGCAGGGTGCGAATCCATTTGCCGGATTTCTGAATCCTCCGAACGTCCTTACGCAATCCTCTACGCACCTGTACTCGCTTGATTTCAGTATCTGAATTTCTTTTCCGATTGCTTTCTCACAATCTTTAATAAATCTGACACTGTCCTCGTGTTGGTCTGCAATGTCAATGTAAATCCATTCGTCAACATCTCCTGCTAAATATCCAGCCATAAAGCTTGATATTCCTGCACTTACCCAACATACTTTAATTTTTTTCATGACAACCACTTAATATAAAATTACTCCTTTCTCATACCACCATCTTTTAAGATTTCATCTAAGCAGGCATTCCAACCTGCATCTTTGCCGTTAAAATAAGCCGTGTCTGAATCTGTCCCGTCAAAACAATCATTTTTAACTGCTTCTATCAAAAAAGAATCGCTTTCCTTTTTTCCCGGCAGTCCCCGGAGCGGACACAGATCATGCCGTTTCTGTGTGAATGTGCTTTGTGATAATTTCGAAGCACCATTGTTTAACACATTCATGAGCTGGCACTTTTTAATTCCTTGAAATTCGTACATGAATTTACACTTACTGCACGATTCCGGCATATCCATTACCAATACTGCTTTTGACATATCCTTCACACTCCTTTCGGTTTCTCGCACCGCTCAAATTCAATTACCCACACCCACGGATTCGCATCCCAACCGTAGCGGTCAATGTCGGATTTCTTGATGGTGGAATCCCATATCTGCATAAATTCGACCACTGGCGGCTCGATCCATCCCGTGTTCATGCAATCTGTACATCCATGCTCCCCGATTGCTACATGATCGCATCTTATTCCTTGTGCTCCTTCTCGAAGCGCTCCTTCATTTGTAATCTCATGCAACCGCTCCACCCTCACATCCGTAACCTTAAGCCAGATACGTGTGGCTTCTTTCGGCATGTGGATGGATGGATGCCATTTGAAATTTCCACTTTCAGAAGCTTTATAAAAATATCTGCCCGGTGTAGAAGCATGAGTAAATTGTCTATCATCGCACCATGTCTCCCGAACATACAGGATATCTCCCGGTGCATACCTATACGGCGGCTTAACGTATTGAATAGAGCCACCATATTCATCAATGCCAAATCCAAAGTATCCTACCACTTTCTTTTCTGTACTGTCGGTAACAAAACCGAACGGAAATGTATGCTTTTCATTTGGTTGAGGCTTTATCACACGTCTGGTGCAGGTCTTCCGTCCGTCCAGAATCGCACGAACCATCTCTGTATTGAATAAAATCGGTTTAATTGACATCTACTCCACCGCCTTTCACGATCTCGATTGCACCTTCTAAAACTTCAACTGCTTTCCTTTGCTGAAATTCTTCTGTTATAGTTCCATTTTTCTTTTCATACTTAATACCACGCTTGTGTGTCTGGATTTTCTTTTCCAACTGCGCTACAACCTTATCCGTGTCATAGGCAGTTGGAATATTGTTAATCACATCTTTTACTGCATCATAATCTTTCATGCTTTCAAGACGTCCACTTAAGTTGTCTAAAACCAACCCAGCATCAATCAGTCTCATCGTTCGCCCTCCTGTTCCAATCTGTAGTTGCTTTCGTTCGCTCGTCTTTCCCTGTTCTGATGCCTCCGTCCTGATCCATGTACATCTCACATTCATAGCTTTTTGGAAGTTCTGTTCCGCATTTCATACATTTGATTTTGAATATTACTCCAATAGCCGAATGTGATGACTTATTTGTAATGGTTAAGAACATTGCTTTTCCGCCACAGAACGGGCATGGCTTAAGGCTTTCACTCATTCTTCATCACCCCAATCCAATTTCTGACCACACCACCGGCAGTATTCGTCTCCATAACATACATTGCTTCCGCAATTCTTACATTCGTATCCCGTGCCTCCAAAGATTCCAAGTACCGCAGTAGGCTTTTCATCCGTCTGCTTCTCCATCGCCGCCCGGAATTCTTCCGGTGTGCCGATTGATTCATACTCTGCGCATTCTTCCAAGGCTTTTCCAATCGTTCCATGCTTTTTAACAAGCCAAACATACTTCATAGCTTCTTTTAATTCTTCCAGTGTACCAATCGCACGGTACTGCTGTACTTCTTCAAGCGCATTGATTGCCGTCTGCTTAGCTTTTATCGCCAAATCCCCATGTGCTTCAATCATATTTAAAACATTAATTGCTTCACTCTCCGTCATGGCTACACCTCCAACAGCTCAGGATTATCAATCATGTTGCCAATCACTTCAAAATTCTCTGAATCAAAATCATCCAGTTCCTCGTAGTAATCACAGCCCGGCTCATTCGTACACCATCCGTTTTCGTTCCACAAGACACGCTTTCTCGTTTCATATTCTGGAAACTCATCATCAATATGCCCTGAAAGTATATCATTCTCCCAAATCAACTTTCCATTCTTGTCCTTACGTCCGGTGCACTGGCAGATGGTGGATGGGTCTACTTCATGCATGCCAACTTCATTCCCATATTGTCCAACGCAAACATCATTGATTTTGTAAACAGAATGTACTAAATCGCCTTCCACCCATTTTCCGTTATCGATCCGCTTTCCACGGAATAAAAATCTATCTTCCATCACGCTTCACCTTTCTTCCTTTTATCTGCTCCAACATAATCCTCGATACCTCTGGAAGTCTTAAACTTTCCATGCATCCATTATGCAGACCGCTTTCCTCATTCCACTTTGCAACAGGGCATTTCTTGCAGAGAGTGTTTGTACAGAACTCTCCGATCTGCCGTATAGTCAGTTCCTTATTTGTTATGTGCGCCATTTCCCTTCCCCCATTTCTTTCAGCTTGGCTTCGGCTTCCTCTCTGGTAAGAAATACTGTTTTACCGAATTCCCATTCGACATAATTTCTGAACTCATCATTGCTTTGACATTTTGCATTAATTATCTTCTCGCCTTTTATACAAAATATTGAAATTTCATTTACTGTAAGTCTGATAAATTTCCCCATTGACATTCCGTATACTGTATCTCCCACCTTGCAAGGTAGCTTAACAAGTCTGCCTTGTTCCTCAGCATCCTCATAGTCTTTTAACTTCCGATATACGGCATCTATTTCCTCGCAATCCGGTTCACATGCCCTTTCCCACAGTTCATCATCAATCCATGATGGATTCCTTTCTGTTAATCTTTCCATGTTGCTTCCTCGCTTTCTGCTTTTCCTTTTCCTCACATGGCTTACAAAGCCTACTACACCAACCGCATGGTGTTATGTATGGACATTCTTCTCCAAGTCTCATGCTATTCCTCACTTTCTTCGCTAAGGTTCGTGAACTGGAACACTAACCGGTTTAATATATGTGTAAATCCAAGTATGTCAATTTTATCATCTCCGGTAATCCTTTTATATAAAATGAAAAATGCCTGAATGATTGCAAAAAAATCATCTGTAAGTTCCTCATTAGAAAGTTCCAGCTTTTCGATGACAGCACTTTCTCTTTCATCTTCATCTTTGTAGCAATCTTGTAATGCTGTTAAAAAATGTAAAATTTTAATATCGTGTTTTTTCATATTTTTCCTCACTTTCTGCCCGAAGCCACTTTAATAAGCACTCGTAGCAATTATAATTATCATCTTTGTCGCACCCATTTTCATTCGGGCACATCATATTGACTGCCAACTCCTCATCCGTCATGCTCCGGATCCGGTCTGCATTGGTCTGTAGCTTCTTCTGGTCTCTAAGAAACGCACCAATTACAGGCATATCCCTGTCTGCAAAAGATAAATACTCACTGCTTTTCCCGGAATAAATAATCAGTGGATTTTGTTTTCCGGCTTTACTGGCTCTTAATACCTCATAAGGGTTATTGGACAGTGAGAGCAGTTCCCAACCATCCTTAACCAGCCATTTTTTCAAATCTTCCAGTTTTCTGATATGTAATACATTTCTTTTTCCCATCATTATTCCTCACTTTCTTGTAAATGGAATTGGATACCCGTCCGGCAATGCATTAATAATCTTTTTTAATGCCCCATACCCTGCTTTCTGCATATTTACATATATATTGCTTTTGCACATGTTTAGCTCTCCGATATTGTTTTCGATACTATTATTAATCTGGTTTCTCATATCTGGTGTGAGCGGTTTATAAATCGTGTCACTCATTTTAATTACCTCCTAAATCCATTGTTTTAACAGATATCCCTTTAAATTTCCCGGTGCGACAATATTCCGCAGTATCAAAAACATAATGCATCCATCATCTTTTCCGGTATCGTCACTTCCTGCAAGTGCTATGCTTACACCGTTTCTTATCAGTGTATTTTTTTAAAACATCAGTACCGCTTGTATCTCCTGCTTGGTCTCCTCTGTCATTTCAACTGCTCCCTCCCGAATTTATTACTTTTTCAATGATTTCTTCCCGTAACTGCTCTGCTATATGGTCCCGAACCGATTCCTCTGGGAATGCGATCTGATACGTCCGTTCCTTGATGCGGTTCGTGATCCGGTCATCATACTGCAACGTCTCCAACGGATCATTGCTCGTAAAAATAGTCACTTTTCGGTTTATGTAACGCTCATTGATGATTTGATACATCTTGTCGTTGATCCAGTCCGCTGGTCTCTCCACTCCGAAATCATCAATCACAAGGATGTCTGTGGTGTAGAGCGCGTCCAAAAGCTGATTCTCACTGCATTCTGTATCTCTCCGCCATGTATTCTTAATCTCTTGCAGGATGGTCAGTGACACTGCAAACTTCACTGCATAGTTTTTCATCAGCTCATTTGCAATCCCGGCAGCGATCCTCGTCTTACCGCTTCCCTTTGTCCTCGACCAGATATACAATCCCATGCCTCTTTCCTTCTGGCTCTCGAAATCATCCAGATAGGTTTTTATGATTTTACAGGCATCTGACACCATCTTTTTACTTTCCTGCTTCCTGTACATATCCATCCGAAACGATCTCAGATCCATCCCACGAAATGCCTCCGGTATATCAGCGAATCGCAACCGCCTTGACATGACCGCTTTCTCACGGCATTTACACGGTACTGCTATTTCAACTCCGTCTTTTATTTTCAAAATCCACTCCCGACCTTCGCAAATTGGACACACATCAGAATCCTTGGAAGTCTCCGGTGTCTCCGCATTCCTGCATAAGTTCGTTGAGTGATTTTTCATGCGTTCCAGTATCTCTTCCAACTGATCCATCGTTCTCTCCTTTCAGATACTGCATAAACAAATTTTCTTTCAAAAAATTCTCTGCATTTTTAATATAACGATCAGGTGTCCTTTTCTTTTGACAATCAACAGCGTAATTTTGTGCAGCCACTATCAGATCATCTTCCGGTACACCAGCCAGTACCACATTGCAGTATTCTGTTTCAACAAGACAGCCAGTGCACCGTTTCGGATAGGCTGCAACAAACTCTGCATACCGTTCCACGGGGGATATAGGGGGTGTATTTTGTTTATGTTTATGTCTTTGTTTATTAATAGGTTCACTTTGTGGTTCAAACTGTGGTGCAATTTGTAGTTCACTTTGTGGTTCAAACTGTGGTTCATTTTTACTGTAATTTTGAACCACAAGACTATTTATTTTATAGTGTGCTGCAAGATTCCCACCGCGCGATTTCCATTCGATGAACCCATCTGTAGCAAGCTTGTTTCTCGCTCTCTTTAACGCTGATGCATTTAATCCAGACCGAAGTCCAAGGACTGACGAGGCTACCGTAAACGTATCTGGCCACCCTGCTTTATTCGCTATGGACATTAACGCATGCCATAAGGCGATTGCAGTGTTGGGCTGCGGGTTTAGTTCGAGCCTGTCGTAAAATGCTTTTATCTCAGCTAAATAGTTCAAGTTTCCACCTCCCGAATCCGAACTTCAATCCGTGGATTTTCAGCATCTATACGAAATTCATCAGAGAATCCACAGATCTGCTCCCAGCCATCATTTTTTAATACATGGCAGTTAACTAATGCATCCTGGATCACTTTTCTGCCGAATGACGATATATTGTCCAAATCACGCCTTTTATTCTTTTCCACCCACAGATATTCCATAAATACTTTTTTATTGATATTTACGTCTCTCAGGCACTTTCTAATGTACACAGAAACAATAGCTTCATTCTGCTTTTTCATCTCTCCGCCTTTATATCTGCTTGCCTTATCCGCACGGATAAAATCATTCAAGTTATCCAGTCGTCCCGGTATTATCAGTAGGTACTCCAACTTCTCGCCACCTTTCAAATGTCATTTTCATATTTAAACGTTTTTTCAGTATCGCTCTTGCACGGTGCAGCTCTTTTGAAAGATATTCATCCAGTTCTTTTTCATCTACTGGATTTCCCGGAACTGGTCTGTAATATCCATTTCCAACATTGATAATGCAGTCATCCTTTGTATTTGCTGTCTCTATCTGCTTTCTCAGCTTTCTATCTTCAAATGGATTATAAAGTCTCGGTAATGGTTTCAAATGTCCGCAGGGAATGTCATTTATTGTTTTCATTTATCCCCTTTCCTCTCCGGGACTAACCCCGGAGATAATAACCAGCTTCCAATAATTCGTGATATATTATTTTCTGCATGAATAGGTTTCTTTCTGCCATTTGGCAAGGTGTTTCAACCCTATAAATCCTTTACAACAATTCCATAGACCTTATACATCTCTCTGAACCGGATCACTCCAAGGCTGTGTGCCAGTGTGTGGTGTTCTCTGCACAAACAGATTTTTTTATAACTGGAATCATCTACTTTTGTCCTGTCATTACCCATTCCGATTGCATCCTCATGATGAATCTCTCCATCTTTTCCGCAGATTGCACATTTTTTGTGTAACAGGCAGTAGTAAAGATATCTTCCTATGTCATCTGTACGTTCTATTGCATTGTCAGAAAGCGGTATTCCGTTCTCTAGAGCAAATTCCAGTATCGTGTTGATAAATTCCCTCGCTGTGTCCATAGAACAGTTGGAAAGACTGAAATACGCATCACCGGTACGCATCATATGCTGATACTTCAATATCTCTTTCATTTCTTCTGGAAGATATCCTGTCCAATCTGAAATGTCTCTGATAGTTGCATATGCTTTTTTTCTCTGCTCTGCTGATATGTGCCTGCCATCATCAAACCTGATCTCGGCATTTCTAATTTTCTTTCTTTGGAACATGTCCCCAAGCTTCAGATCTGGAACAGATACAACCAAGTCTGTTCCGTCTTTCTGCTCTCGGTATTGGTTAATCTTTACAAGTGCGTGCATTAGTTATCAACATCCTTTTTTCTGACATCATAAAGAAATACTCTGCGTTTCAACGATTCATTTCTAATGGATAATGCAACGATCTCACCATCTTTAATAATAATTTGTTCAACCTTGAACTTATCGTATGTGCTCCACTTATTATTTTTTTGTATAAGTGCAACATCCTTTGCAGGGATCCATATATATGGTGCAGTGTAAAGTTCTCTTCCAATTCCCCAGTTAAAGCAAGCACGCTTGAAAGAATCCGATGCCTGTCCTTTTTCTTTTTCCGTATATGATTCAGTTCCTACATCCTGCTTCCATACCCAATGATCGCCGTCTTCTGCCGGAAAATTAATACCTACATTGCAAAAGAGATTTCCATTAATTAACTCATGTTTTCTCTGCCATCTCTCTGATCCTACAGATTCGTCCAGAATGCGCATATCACATCTGGCATCTTTATAAAGTAAAAGGCTGCAACCTTTCTCATTTACGGTCGCCACTCTGGCATCAATCTCTTTTTCTGTTAAAGCTCTAAATTCCATTATTTCTCCTCCACAATTCTGCTTGCCCACATGTCAGCAAAATGTAACAACAGATACAATGGCGTTTCTTTACCGGAAATATCATATTTAAACGATCCATACAGTCCATTATGCCAAAGGATAGCCTGCTCTTCTTCCTCTGTAAGCTTGATGTATCTTTCAGCAATTGCAATACTTCTCACTTCATGTGGAATATACAGAAGTTCTTTATTTATCTCATATGGTTTTGCTTCTGACTGTACCAATGGATATTCTCCATTTTCATCCTTTTTCCGGCTCTTGATCATATTAGGTACATAGTTTGGTTTTCCATAATCTCCCATCTTTCCAAGATCATGCAGCAAAGCACAAATGATAATGGCATTCTGTGTTTCATCCGGTAAAACTTCCGATCCTTCCGCCAATAAAAATGACATATCATGCATGATTCCGAGGACATTCCAACTATGTTCTGCTAAACCGCCCTCTTTTGCCAAATGGTTAGAACCCGAACACGGAGCCGCAAAAAATCCATCATTTTTCATGGCTGCAATTAAATCTTTCATTCCATCTCTTTCAGTGGACATAAGTTTTTCCACAATTAAATTTTCAAATTCTTCCATCTTTCTTTTATCCTCTCTTCCTCTGATTCAATATCTGCCAGCTCTTCACGTCTGGCTTGTTTCTCATATAATCTGTGGCGGCGTTCTCTGTCCCTCTCGTACTCTTCGAGCATATCGAGACTGTCCGGTATGTAATCACTGTACATTTTCCACCTCCACGGAATTAAACACGGTACCTGACCATTTCCTCTTTCTGGTCGTCTCCAATAATGATTTCCAGAACATTTTTGTCTAAGGTAAATATTCCACGAATATCTCCGTCTGCCGTAAGTCTTACACTTCCATCTTCCAGACCAAGGTTTTCAAGTAATGCCGATAAATCCTTAAGTCCGTCAATTAACTTTCCGGCATCCGTTCTGCATAATCTAGTTGCTGCCATTTAAAAATTCCTCCATTTCCATCTGTCTGAAATATGTAGATAAAACCATGTATCTGACAGCTTTCTCACGCTGTTGATTCATGTACTGCTCGTCCCGGCATTCTTCACACATGTTTCCTTCACCGGGATCCAAACTGCATCCACAAATTCTGCATTTTCTGTAAATCATAAAATCACGCTTTCCAAAAATTTAACTATGTGTTACAATAAACGCAGAAATACTTTTGTATTCCTACGTTTAAATAGCACCTGCGTTCGCCAAAACATTCAGGGTGCTATTTTTTTGTCCTCAAATTCCCCAAGGAACTCAACATCAGCGTCAAGCTTGTCCTTCCGGCGGATCATGTAAAAGTCTGCTTTCCGCTTTTCTTCCCGGCGTTTCTCCACATCAATGATAACAACTCCAATAAGTGCAATCACCGCACCGAGTGCCATTTCAATCAGCAAAAAAACATAATACATTCCATCCGCATCGAGCATTCCGCCAAGAAACAGGATTCCAAGACCTACCGCTATAAAAACTTTACCGATCTGTTTCATTCTTCATCTCCGCTCTGATATCCAATAGGAATCCCCATTGTCTTCTGCACCATTTCAATACTGTCAATCGAAACTTGCACTTGCGTGTATGGATCATGATTTTTTTCGAGCCAATCAATAATTGGCTGACATGATTTTTTTAACATCTCTGCTTCATCCATTTTTTTCTTCTTTTGAAAACTCTTCGATTTTTCTCATGAAACCCTGTTTCTCATCTCTACTTGTACTTCCTTCCAGCGGAATCCGTTCTGTCATTATAAGAAGCCTTGCATTATTGAGTTTATCCTTGTGGTCGTGGACAAACTCTACTTTTACAACTCCATCTCCATATAACCTTCCGTTAACCATGATGTCTGTTGTTCTTCCATTTGAAATGATTATTACTTTCTGATTTTCCATTTGCTATCTCCCTTCTTTAATTGGTACAAATTTTCCTTTCCAGATACAATTTCGCTCAATGACATATAGTCGTTTTCCTCTCTACGTAAAACTCAAATGTATTTTTCATGATGCATTGTCCTTAACCACAAGCTTAATTCCTTCCTGTCTTTCGTAAATCTCTAACAGAATGTCCATAATCTTGGATTTCCTCTCTGGTGTAATTTCCATGTCTGCTTTGTTCATAGGAATCTCCTTTCTCATTATTTAACGCTCCCACACATGGCAATCTGCTTGTCAACTTCCGACTGTTTCTTTGAAATTGCCATACCATCCGCAACACCGAGAATATAGTTGAAGTTTTCTTTGTCCAGCTGCGATACTGTTTCAGCTAGTCTTGTAAGGGATTCTTTCTGTTTTTCGCTCATCTGCTCACTTCCTTTCTTGTTTTGTACTTTGTACATTATTAATATAGCACTATGTACATATTTTTGTCAATACTATTTTTTGTACAAAGTACAATTTTTTTATTTACTTTTTTAACATGTTGTAGTATATTATTAATAGGAGGTGAGAAAATGCAGAACCGATTAAAGCAAATAAGAAAAAAATTAGGTTGCAACCAGAATGAATTTGCAGAAAAACTCGGTATATCAGTTTCCAATATATCTAGCTATGAAGCAGGAAGAAGAAATCCGTCTGATGCTGTTATAAATCTGATATGCGAAAAATTTAGCGTCAATAAGGAATGGCTAGAGACCGGAAACGGCGAAATGTTCATTCAAAAGACCGAGAATGAAAAGATAGCTGAATTTCTTGCAGATGTACTGAAAGCCGGGGAAAAAGACCAGCGTTACAGATTCATAGCCGCTATCTCAGAACTGGATGAAAACGACTGGAACACAATCCAGAAGCTGGCAGAAAAGCTTGTAAAGAAGTAAAAAGAAAGACAAGGGCAATGCGCAAACCCTTGTCTTTTTCTTTTATCTTAAAAACCTCTTTATAAATGCATATATGGTTCGGAGATCATCCTCGTCCATGCACTTCTCTATTAATTCTATTATTTTCTCTTTAAGCTCTCCCATATCCAATACCACCTTTCTAATTGATACATAAAGTATACGAACGTATGTTCGAAAAGTCAATAACGCATCCATTTGTTTTTTATCCTAAACTTTCATTTTGCAAAAAAATGTCATAAAAAAATGACAAAAATGTATTGTTTTATAATCATTTTGCTTTATAATTGTAGTATCAAAAGAAAGGGGAGTTCAAAATCATGAACGAATCAAAAGATACTAAAGTATGTAAACACTGTCAATCGGAGATTCCTAAGAAAGCAAAGATATGTCCAGTATGCAAAAAGAAACAAGGTTTACCGAAATGGGCGATTGTTTTAATTGTGATCCTGGTTCTTGCCGCTATCGGTTCTGCTTCTGGTGGAAATTCCGACAATTCAGAAACTACTACCACTTCACAATCATCAAGCACAAACGAAACTCAAAATTCGACACCAGAGGTAAAGGAAGTTGAGACCGAATCAGAGCCAGAAATTGAATATACTGCGGTTGATGTTGACACCATGATGGATGACCTGCAAAGCAATGCAATGAAAGCCGAAGATACTTACAACGACAAATACTTAGAGATCACAGGAAGATTAGCACTCATTGACAGCGACGGAAAATATATCAGTGTATTTTCTCAGTCCGACGAATTTGCAATTCTTGGTGTCCAGTGCTTCATAAAAGATGAAGATGCAAAATCAAAAGTAATGGATATGTCCATAGGAGACACTGTAACTCTTAAGGTCCATATAAAGGAAGTTGGAGAAGTTATGGCATACGTCGCAGACATTATAGAAATCGAATAGTATACAGTCCCTCTAGTAAATGAGGGACTTTTTTTAAAGGGAGTTAAAAATGAACATAGCAATTTATCCAAGAAAATCAAAAAAAGATGATAATTCAGAATCAATGGAACAGCAAATAGACGATTGTAAAAAGTACATTAATAAAACTTACCCTAATGCAAATATAATCGTTTATTCTGGCGATTATGCGATCACAGGGCATAGCACGGCAAAAAGAAAGGACTTTCAGCGCATGATGGATGATGTCAGAGCTGGAAGAATCAATGCAGTTGTTATTATGAGATACGATCGTATAGCAAGAAATATGAGAGATTTCTGTAACCTCTATCACGACATGGAAAGCGCAGGATGCAACTTGATATCAGTAAGTCAGCAGATCGATACTTCTACGCCATACGGAAAGAACTTCATGTACCAGATGGCAAACATGGCAGAATTAGAATGGGCGGTTATATCTGAGCGATACAAAGACACCGCAGCTTATAAAATCCGTGAAGGGAAAGCTTACACTGGCAGAGTGCCCATAGGATTTAAAATAGAGAAAATAGATGGTGTAAAGAAAGTCGTACATGATAATGAGGAACAGACAAGGGCTATATTTGATTATTTGTTAGCAACCAAAAGCAAGCGTGGTACTGTTCTGTGGGTACGTGAAAATTTAATTTCAGATTTCACACGTCACAAATTAGACTCAATGATCAATTCGGATTTATATATTGGGAAAGTAAGGGAAAATGAAAATTTCTGCGAACCTTATTTTACCAAAGAAAAAATGGAAGAAATAAGAAGTGTCAATCAGATAAAATACGCTCCGTCCGGTCATATATATCTATTCAGTGGATTATTCCGTTGTCCTATATGTGGCAGAAAAATGTCAAGTTTTTACAGTATAGACAGGAAGACCAAAAAGCACCGGCAATATCAACGATGCTGGTTTGGTGGAAATGAGAAATTGCACAAAACAAAATTAGTATCAGAAGCAAAAACAGAAAAATATCTTCTTGAAAATCTTGATGCAGCATTAAAAAATCTTGAATTTGATGTAAAAAAAGAAGCAGGTAAACCAAAGCGCAATTTGAATAAGAAACTTAATGATGCAATAGGGGAGCGTGACAGACTGAATTACCTTTTTGAAAAAGGAAGAATTGATATTCCAGAATACGAAAAGAAATACAGTATATTGTCTGGGAAAATAAATTCAATAAGCGAAGAATTATCCAATAACAAGGTTGTAAAAATTGAAGAATTTAAAAAGCAGATACCTTCAGACTGGAGAGTCCTTTACGAACAACTAGATCAAAAAGGAAAACAAGAATTTTGGCATAGAATAATAAAAGAAATTTATTTGAATGAAGCCTTTGAAATTACTGGCTTTATATTTTATATCTAGGGCTTGTACTAAATAACTATTTCCTAAAGGAAAACGGAACTGTTTCTCTGCACTGGCGAAATGGCTCGATGTCATGGTCACAACATGGTCGGCATAGCCTGCCGCCACACACATCGCGCCAAGCGACAATGATTCTCCGCACGTGCTGCATGCCCCGTATAATCCGAAAAGCGGCACCTGAAAATCCAGCACGCCGAAAGATGTTGCGATCGTCTGTCCGAGAAGATCTCCCGCAAAAAGATACCGGATATCTTCTTTTTGCAGTCCTGCCTTGCCAACTGCCATGGTAAAAGCTTCCTTCTGCAGGGTGCTCTCTGCCTCCTCCCATGTGTTCTGTCCGAATTTGTCATCCTCTCCGATCACATCAAAATGAGCTGCCAGAGGACCTTCTCCCTCTTTTTTTCCAACAATGTTGGCTGTGCTGATAATAAAAGGAGCCTCTGTAAAACAGAGGCTCTGTTTTCCCTTCTGCATACTCGTATCCACACTTTCTTTTTCTTTTAGTATGAATCAGGGAAGTTTTTATTATTCTCTTTTTCATCATTTTCTTATCGTTTTTGCAATCGCTTCCGGTGATAACTGTAAAAAAACACAAAGCTCTAAAAACTCTTCGGCAAGCAGAGGTTCTTTATAATCCGGATGCAGTTTTTCTTCCGGAACTTGTGTCTGTTCTGAAATCTCAGATGCTGAAATTCCTTTTTCCTGCATATAAGCAAGGATATATTCTGTCACTCTGGATTTATTCATGCGCTCCGCTCCTTTTCTCATGTGTTCTTCCCGATATATGCAGACCTCATCATGCAAGCATGTTCGGTCTACATATTCTTGATTGGCACTGCTCATTGCTTACGCACATTATATTCTTATAATTCAAGACTTTCAACCATATTTTCCCATATAATCAGAATTAATTGACGGTCTAAAATATGTGAGATATGATAACCATAATAACTTTTTAAATTTCAGAAACAGGGGATTTTTATGCGAAATGAATTAATTCCAAAGGTGTTAAAAGAATATAGAAAACGAAATCATTACTCAGTGAAAGACGTATCGATCAGGCTGATGGAACATGATATTGATGTTGCACCGAAGACGATTTATGGCTGGGAAAGCGGACAGGCACAGCCGACGGCGGACACACTGCTCTTGCTGTGCGAGATATACAAAATCCCGGACATCCTGAACTCCTTCGGTTACGACCAGCCTGATGATCCGGCAGCTTCCCTGACTTATCATGAGCGTGAAATCATCTACGCCTACCGCAATCGCCCTGAGTTACAGCATGCGGTCGACATTCTGCTCGGATGTGATTAGGTATTTTGTTTCCTGTGATACAATCTGATCTGTACGATATGTAACTAAAAAAGAGGTTTTTCTGTAGAAATTTCTGTTTTCAGGATTTTTGCAGGAAAACTTTTTTTATATGCTCTTTTCCCCCGGCTTCTTACAAATCCAGACAGGCACACGGCTGTCTCCATGTATATCATTTTATTTTCACAGGTTGCAACTTTGCTTTAAGAAGTATAGAATAGAAGATACTCTGCGGTTTTATGGTAGTTCCGTAAAACCGTTTACCGCAGGACATTATTAAGGGAGATTTATTTATGAACGCTTTCCAATTTATCTTTCAGTATATCAAACGGCATAAAGTCCAGTATACGCTTGGTATCATCACGCTTTTTGTGGTAGACTTTGCCAATATTTTTATTCCGAAACTTACCGGTGTCATCACCGACGGGCTCACCGCGCACAGCCTCGACTGGAACGGTGTGAAATTAAACCTGCTCTATCTGTTTCTGCTCGGGCTTTCACTCGCAGTCGGACGTTTTTTCTGGCGTTACTTCCTCTTTGGTGCTTCCCGCTCTATTGAGAAGGAACTGCGCAATGATATGTTTGCCCACCTCGAAAAAATGGATGTGGAATATTACAACGAACACAAGACCGGCGACCTGATGACACGTTTTACCAGTGACCTGAACGCGATCCGCATGGCGATCGGGCCTGCCGTCATCTGTGTGTTTGATGCCTCCGTCATGACCCTTATGGTCATTTTCCAGATGATGTATTATGTCAGCGTGAAGCTCACACTGATCGCAGTCATCCCAATGCTTTTCATTTTATTTGGAGAGATTTATTATGGAAAAATCATCCGTCCGCGCTTTACTGCAAGGCAGGAGGCTGTTTCCGATCTCACCGACTACGTGCAGGAAAGCTTTTCCGGTATCCGTGTCATCAAGGCGTTTGTCCGTGAGAAAGCACAGCGTTACCACTTTTTAAAAGAAAACGAAAACACCATGGAAAAGAACTTAAGCATTGCAAAGATCCAGTCGATCGTCATTCCACTTTTAGATGTCATCATCGGGCTTTCCTCACTGCTTACGCTCATTTACGGCGGCTACCTTGCGCTGGTCGGGGACATCACGCTTGGACGCTTTGTCGCTTTTAACCAGTATATTAACATGCTTGTCTGGCCGATGTTAGCCTGCGGGGATTCCGTCAATATGTTTTCGCAGGGTGCTGCCTCCATCCGAAGGATCCAGGAGATTTTCAAAGAACAGCCTGCCATTGCAGACACCGACAAGACAAAGGATGTGGACGACATTAGGGGCGAAATTGATTTTCATCACCTTACCTTCATCCACCGCGGCCACAGCGAACCGACTTTAAACGACATCACCCTGCATGTGCCGGCAGGAACAACGCTTGCGATCATCGGGCGCACCGGAAATGGAAAATCCACACTGGTAAATCTCCTGCTGCACCTTTACAACACGAAACCGGGCATGCTTTTCATTGATGGAAAGGACATTAACACCATTCCTTTAAAAACACTGCGTGAAAATATCGGATACGTTCCGCAGGATAACTTCCTGTTCTCGGACACATTGAAATCCAATATCGCATTTGGCGCTGAAAATGAGGATATGGAAGCTATCCAGTCCGCAACACGCGCTGCCTGCATCCATGAAAATATTGTCCAGTTCCCGGACGGTTATGAGACAATTGTAGGTGAGCGCGGCGTTACCTTATCCGGCGGTCAGAAACAGCGGAGCTCCATTGCCAGGGCACTGATGAAAAATGCACCAATCCTGATTTTAGACGACGCCCTCTCCGCTGTCGATACCGACACCGAGGAACACATTTTAACGAATTTAAAGAAAAACCGGGAAGGAAAGACGACCATTCTCATTGCGCACCGCATCTCGACGATCCAGAATGCAGATATCATTATGGTGTTAGAGGACGGCACTGCCGCCGAGATTGGAAATCACGATTCCCTTATGGCAAAACACGGGATTTATTACGATATGTTTGAAAAACAGCAGTTAGAAGCCATCCACGGTGAAGCCGGAAAAGCGCTCATCAGACAGGATCATCCAGCTGCCAAAACAGGAAAGGAGGACGCATAACTATGAAACGTTTACTGGCCTATTTAAGACCGCACAAATGGGTTATGACTGCTGCGACAGTCCTCGTCCTCTTTATCATCGTGGTAGAACTTTACCGCCCGATCGTCATCGGTGATGCGATCGATGATTATATCAACGGCTATTACGCACCGTACATCGAAACCACTGCGGATGCGCCGGGTGCTGTTCCTTATCATGACACTTACCTGACGAGAGATTTTGAAGCGGCAGACGGACAGAATTACGATCAGATCCTTCTATATAATAATCAATATTATATGGCAGAAAATCTTTCATCCGAAGAATGTGATGCATTAAAAAATGCAGATGCCGCCACACTTTCATCTTATGTAAACCAAAGTACAACGCCTCTCACAAGGGACGACTTAAAAGATTTGCGGCATTATGATTTTGCCGGCATTTTGAAAGCGGCCGCCCTCTATCTGCTGCTTCTGCTCACCGGATTTGTCTTAAACGCATTAGACACCTGGATTTTGCAGAAAATGGGACAGGAGATTATTTATCAGATGCGTGAGGAGGTATTTACCCACATTCACAGCTTATCGTTAAACTTTTTCAACAATACGCCTGTGGGAAAACTTGTCACCCGTGTCTCCAACGACACCGAAGCGGTCAATGAACTTTTCTCCACCATTTTGGTAAAACTATTTAAAAACATTGTAAAAATTATCGGATATGCCGTTGTCATGCTCTCCATTAATGTCAAAATGGCTCTCGTATCCTTTGCACTGCTGCCGCTTGTCACAGTGCTGACCTTCTTTTTCCGCTTTATGTCAAGGAAGGCATACGAGCTTACACGAAACCGCATTACCGACTTAAACACATTTTTATCGGAGCACCTCTCCGGCATGAAGCTCATCCAGATTTTTGCGAGGGAAGAGGAAAAATATGCACAGTTTGAAAAGAAATCCGAAGATTTATACAAGGCAAACTGGCGTGAGGTTATGACATTTGCGATTTTTCGTCCATCCATTTATCTGGTGTCCGTGCTTGCCATGATGCTTGTGATTGGAACCGGAAGTGCCGGGGTGTTAAACCAGACGCTCTCGCTCGGAACACTGTTTATTTTTATCACCTATATTTCCTCGTTTTTTGATCCGATCCAGGAACTTGCGGAACAGTTTGGTACATTGCAGTCCTCTCTCGCCTCTGCCGGAAAAATTTTCTCCATTTTAGACGAGAAACCGGACATTGTAAAACCAACGCACCCGGTTGAAGTCAACATCAAAGGACGCATCGAATTCCGTCATGTATGGTTCGCCTACGAGAAGGACGATTATATTTTAAAAGACATCAGTTTCGTCATCGAACCGGGCGAAAAAGTTGCATTTGTCGGTGCTACCGGAGCTGGAAAATCTTCGATTTTAAATCTGATCGGACGTTACTTTGACATCCAGAAAGGTGAGATTTTAATTGACGGTGTCAACATCAAAGACATTGACACTGACGTGCTGCGCGCCGCGATCGGGCAGGTACAGCAGGATGTATTTATTTTTACCGGGGATATTGAGAGCAATATTTCACTGGACAATGAGAATATTTCCATTGAGGATGTAAAGCACGCCGCAGAGATCGTGCACGCGGATTCCTTTATCGAAAAAATGCCGGGCGGCTATGATGCCCCTGTCACAGAGCGCGGAAGCACCTTATCCGCCGGACAGAGGCAGTTACTCTCCTTTGCGAGAACCCTAGCTTACGATCCGACCATCCTTGTCTTAGACGAGGCAACTGCCAATATCGACACGGAGACCGAGGCTCTTATCACAAGTGCTCTGGCAAAACTCATGGAGGGCAGAACTACGATCATGGTTGCACACAGACTTTCCACGATCCAGCATGCCGACAAGATCATTGTCATGCATCAGGGACAGATCAAGGAAGCCGGCACCCATCAGGAACTTCTCGCCCAGAACGGACTGTACCGGAAATTGTACGATCTGCAGCTTGTGGAAGCGTAGCAGTTCAATTTTTGTAACGACAGTTTATATGTCCGCCCCGGGAGCATGAACATCCGAGCCGGCATAAAAAACGGTATCAAATTGCTAATTTGTCAATGCTGCTTTTAAGCTTCTTTGATTGTCTGTGTTCATTCAACAAATGGACAGTCACAAAAGATTGTGCGTCTATGAAATTCTTTCTTCGCGATTGAATCGTGTGTAAGTTAATACAGCCTCCCAGCAGAAGACAGTGCAAAAATCATTCGTTTACATTTGATTTTTGCACTGAATAACCAATGCTGGGAGGCTGTATTTACTTACGCTAGATTCATGAGCAGAAAGAATTTCATAGGCGTACAATCTTTCGCGACAGTCCATTTGGGAATGTACACAAACTTTAAGCTTAAAAGCAGCATTTACAAATTTACGCAATTTTCACAACGTTTTTTATGCCGGCTCGGATGTTCATGCTCCCGGGGCGGACATATCTACACTCCCTCAAAAATTGAGCTGCTATCGCTTCCATGTAGAATCCCGCACTACAATTTCCGGTTCCACGCGGATATGAAGTTCCTGCTCGGTGAGTTCTTCGCCTAGGATGAGCCGGAGCAAAAGTTCTGCCGCCATACTGCCAAGCTTATCCTGCGGATGGGAAATGGTCGTGATCGGGATGTGATTATTTTTTGCGAGCAGCGAATTGTCAAACCCTGTGACAGAGACGTCGCGTGGTACTTTTTTGCCAAATTCACGCAGCGTGCGGATGACCTCCACCGCAACCTGATCGTTGTAGCAGACCACCGCATCCATCGGTGTCTCTGCCTGAATCGCGCCACTGATCGTCTCCCGCGGTTTCACTTCCCGGTCCTCGGTGTAAAACCACGTCACCGAATCCGGATCGTACAACATCCCTGCCTCCTGCAGCGCCCTCACATACCCTTTATGTCTCGCCTGTCCCTGCACATCATCTGCTTTAAAAATACCGTGAATATTTTTATGTCCGAGTTCGATCAGATATTTTGTGATCAGGTATCCGCCTTTCATGTCATCCATCAGCACGTAAGGTTTTTTCTTCATCTGCTCAAAATATCCCTGAATAAACACATAGGGGATTCCATACTCATCCATCTGGTCGTAAAGACTTGTATGCCTGCAGGAGATCTGGGTTTTGCTCGGCTCGATGATGAGTCCGTCAATATCCTTTGACAACAGCTCCTCCATGCACCGCGCCTCCGCAGCTCTTGAGTTTCTCGTCGTCTTTAACATAATACTGTATCCATTTGCAGTGAGCACCTGCTCGATTCCCTGAATCAGCCTCGGAAAAATATAATCGGACAGATACGTCGTCACCACCGCGATATTTTTGGATGTCCGCGTGTGGATCGTCCGCTCTGACACAAACGTTCCTCTGCCATGCTCTGCATAGAGATATCCTTCTTCCGTCAGTTCCCCGATCGCTTTCCGCACCGTCTGCCTGCTGATATGATACTGCGCTGCAAACATGTTTTCCGAAGGAATTTTATCCCCTGCCTTCCACTCGCTGTGGACAATCTTTGCTTTGATATCTTCTTTTAAACGTGAAAATTTCGGCTCTTTCATCGTATCTCCTATCTCTTTTTCCTTTATATCTTTCACTTTTGATGCTTCCATAAAAACAGCATGGCACAACTTGTATCGTTTGTAAAGCAAAATCATACAACTTATTTTTATATAAAATGCTGATTTTACGCCTTTTTTATTTCTGATTAAATAGATCAAAAAACAACTTGTACACATCTATATACAAGTTATACACTAAAACAGCAGGATGTATATTACATAAACATTCACAATTTATCAGACGAGGAGAAGAAAGATGAAATTACAGAAAAATTATAAGTTTTGGTTCTGCACAGGTTCACAGGATTTATATGGGGATGAATGCCTTGCACATGTTGCAGCCCACTCAAAAGAAATCGTAGCCGCTTTAAATGCTTCCGGCGTTTTGCCTTATGAAGTGGTATGGAAACCAACTCTGATCACCAATGAACTGATCCGCAAAACATTCAACGAGGCCAATATCGATGAGGAATGTGCCGGTGTCATCACCTGGATGCATACTTTCTCCCCTGCCAAATCCTGGATCTTAGGTTTACAGGAATTACGAAAACCATTACTTCATTTACATACACAGTACAACGTGGAGATTCCATATGACACCATCGACATGGACTTCATGAACGAAAATCAGGCCGCTCACGGCGACCGCGAGTACGGACATATCGTGACACGTATGAGAATCCCAAGAAAAGTCGTTGTCGGCCACTGGTCTGAGAAAGACGTTCAGGAAAAAATTGCCGCATGGCAGCGCACCGCAATCGGTATCATCGAGAGCAGCCACATCCGTGTCATGCGTGTTGCTGACAACATGAGAAACGTAGCCGTCACCGAGGGCGACAAAGTAGAAGCCCAGTTAAAATTTGGCTGGGAAGTAGACGCTTATCCGGTCAATGAGATTGCAGAATCTGTCGCTGCTGTTTCGGAATCTGATACCAATGAATTAGTAGACGAATATTACGACAAATACGAAATTTTACTTGAGGGCAGAGACCCTGCAGAATTCAAACGTCACGTGGCTGTCCAGGCTCAGATTGAATTAGGCTTTGAGCGTTTTCTGGAAGAAAAAAATTATCAGGCGATCGTCACACACTTTGGTGACCTCGGCGCATTAAAGCAGCTTCCTGGTCTTGCGATCCAGCGGTTAATGGAAAAAGGCTACGGCTTTGGTGCCGAAGGTGACTGGAAAGTTGCAGCGATGGTTCGTCTGATGAAGCTTATGACTGCCGGAATGAAAGACGCAAAAGGAACTTCCATGTTGGAGGATTACACTTACAATCTTGTACCGGGAAAAGAAGGCATCTTAGAGGCTCACATGCTTGAAATCTGTCCTTCTATTGCAGACGGTCCGATCAGCATTAAATGCCAGCCTCTTTCCATGGGCGACAGAGAAGATCCTGCAAGACTTGTATTTACCTCCAAAGAGGGACACGGTATCGCAACTTCCCTGATCGACCTCGGCAACCGTTTCCGTCTCATCATCAACGATGTAGACTGCAAAAAAACCGAAAAACCAATGCCAAAATTACCAACCGCTACCAATTTCTGGCTTCCACAGCCTGACCTCCGCACAGGTGCAGAAGCATGGATTCTTGCTGGCGGCGCACACCACACTGCATTTACTTATGACCTGACTGCTGAGCAGATGGGTGACTGGGCAGAAGCTATGGGAATCGAAGCTGTTTACATTGACAAAGATACAAAAATCCGCGACTTCAAACGTGACCTTGCACTCGGCGAAATTGTTTACCGCTAGAACAAATACCAGCCAGAAAAATCATAGATTTTCCTGGCTGATGTTGCAGATTAAATTTACCTAAAATATAATCAATGTAACAATATATATATCAGAACGGAGATAAACACATGTTAGAAGAACTAAAAAAACAGGTCTATGAAGCCAATATGGAACTTCCGCGCCGTGGACTTATCACCTACACCTGGGGAAATGTCAGCGGCATTGACCGCGAAACAGGTTACTTTGTCATCAAGCCAAGCGGCGTTGACTATGACGTGCTGACACCGGACGATATGGTTGTCATGGATCTTGACGGAAATAAAATCGAGGGAACTTACAAACCAAGCTCCGACACCCCAACCCATATCGAGCTCTACCAAAAATACCCGGAAATCGGCGGTGTCGTACACACCCACTCCCCGGAGGCAACTTCATGGGCGCAGGCAGGACGTGACATTCCTCTTTACGGAACAACCCACGCAGACTATTTTTACGGACCGATTCCGTGTGCCAGAAATCTCACACCGGAAGAGATCAATTCCGCCTACGAGAAAAATACCGGTGTCGTCATCATCGAAACCTTTGAGACGCGCGGCATTAACCCAATGCATACACCGGGCGTTTTATGCTCCAACCACGGTCCTTTTGCATGGGGAAAAGACGCAGCCGAGGCAGTACACAATGCTGTTGTCTTAGAAGAAGTTGCAAAAATGGCAACCAAAACCGAACTGATCAATCCAAAAGTAAAACCTGCACCGAATTGTATCCGCGACAAACATTTTTACCGAAAACACGGTGAAAATGCTTATTACGGACAAATTTAGCATATTTTCCCTGCCCGACACAACAGCGGGCAGAACTGCTATCAGAAAAAGGAGAAATCTATGGCAAACTATAAAGAATATATTGAGAGCGGAAAAGCAATCCTCGGTATCGAATTTGGTTCTACCCGGATCAAGGGGGTATTGATCGGGCCAGACAACGAACCGATCGCACAAGGCAATCATGACTGGGAGAATCAGCTTGTCGACGGCATCTGGACTTACAGTCTGAACGCGGTCTGGGACGGTTTAAGAGACTGCTACAGCAGCCTTTTAACAGATGTAAAAGGAAAATACGGCTGTACGATCACAAACCTTACCTCCCTCGGTTTTTCTGCGATGATGCACGGCTACATGGCATTTGATAAAGAAGGCACCCTGCTCGTCCCGTTCCGCACCTGGCGAAACACGATCACCGGAGAAGCTTCCGAAGAACTGACTGCACTGTTCCACTATCACATCCCACAGCGCTTTAGCATTGCACATCTCTATCAGGCAATGTTGAAAAAGGAACCGCACCTTACAAAAATAGATTCCCTGCTCACTTTAGCGGGATACATCAACTGGCAGATGACCGGTGAAAAAGTGATCGGTATCGGAGAAGCCTCCGGTATGTTCCCAATCGACATCCAGACAAAAGATTACAACCAGAATATGATCAATCAGTTTGAGGAGAAAGCCGCCTCTATGGGCTATAATTTCCATTTGAGAGAGCTGCTTCCAAAAACTGCCCTTGCAGGAGAGATTGCAGGCTATCTGACCGAGGAGGGTGCAAGAAAATTAGACGTCTCCGGCAGCTTAAAAGCCGGCGTTCCGATTGCACCTGCCGAGGGCGATGCCGGAACCGGAATGACTGCCACAAACAGTGTCGCTGTCCGCACCGGTAACGTTTCCGCCGGAACTTCTGTGTTTGGAATGGTGATTCTGGAGCAGGATTTAAAAGAAGTCCATGATGAGATTGACCTTGTGACAACCCCTACCGGAAATCTGGTTGCAATGGCACACTGCAACAACTGTACTTCTGACTTAAATGCCTGGGTAAATCTCTTCCATGAATTTGCCAAGGCTGCCGGAATCGATATTTCCCTGAATGATCTGTATGGCACACTCTACCACAAAGCAATGGAAGGGGACGTGGACTGCGGCGGTCTGTTAGCCTATAACTATTTTTCCGGCGAGCATATCACAGGCTTTGAAGAAGGATGTCCACTGTTCGTGAGAACACCGGACAGCGCGTTTACACTTGCCAACTTTATGCGCACCAACCTGTATGCCTCCCTTGCCGTTTTAAAAACAGGTCTGGACATCCTGATCAAAGAAGAAGGGGTAAAAATTGACGAAATCTTCGGACACGGCGGACTTTTCAAAACCAAAGGCGTAGGGCAGAACATCCTTGCCGCCGCTTTAAACACACCGGTTTCCGTCATGGAAACTGCCGGGGAAGGCGGCGCATGGGGCATGGCACTTCTCGCCTCCTATATGGTTCACAAAAAAGACGGCGAAATGCTGGATTCTTATCTTACCGATCATGTTTTCAAGGGCAATACCGGAACCAAAGTTGCTCCTGATCCAAAAGATGTGGAAGGCTTTGAAGCATTTATGAAACGCTATACAAAAGGACTTTCCATTGAACGTGCTGCGATAGAAAATATGTAGAAACAGAATGTTCACAAACACAATCGAAAAATCAGACTCATCTATAGAACTTCTCTCTAAAAAATATACTCATAAGAAGGTAACTCACGAGTTACTTTCTTATGAGTAACATAACGGATACTATCATAAAATCCATTTTCTTACACAGCAAAACAGCAAGTGTTTTACTGCTTGGTGAACGGTACCCTCTGATTATTTCCGAATCTCCACCCACTCCATCTCAAGCTTCGGTTTCACAACCTCTGTTTTGATCTCGTAGTATCCCTGTTTTAATTCCACACGGCAAATCTTCTGCGTGTTCGGTCTGCCTTCCGTGCCGCTCGTCTGCAATGTGAAGAATAATTCATCGTTGAGATAGAGGTTTGCGGCTGCCTGTGCCAGATTGGACTGCGGAGAAATAAATTTTACAACAACATTGTATACACCAGACTGGTTTACATAAATCTTCTGTGACACTTTATCTTCCGGAACAATGCTTATATCGCTTTCCCCATTTGCCCCTTCTGATCCAGCCCCCTGCAACGGCTCATATGCCTTCACTTCCTCCAACGGTCTTAACGGACGTTTCATAACCGGAGCATTTAAAATAAACCGACAGATATTTTTTGCAGAGCGCTGCAACTCCCCAATGGTCAGCTTTCCATTGTCCAGTGCCTCCAAAATATCATCGCCCATGGCATTGATCTCCGCGCCGTTATTGTTGACGACCATGTAAAGGTCGTTCTGGGAGCGCACCATTGAAGAAAGTGCATGATGATCCTGCTTACCACCTTTTACAACATCATTGACACTTGCCCACCAGTCGGTCATGACAATGCCTTCATACCCCCACTCTCCTCTTAAGATCGTGGTATTTAAATCATAATTGGACGATGTCCAGTGTCTATTGATCGGATTATAAGATGTCATAATAGAGGAGGCTTCCCCTTCTTTGACTGCAATCTCAAATCCTTTCAGATAAATCTCACGCAGTGCACGCTCTGACACAACAGAATCTACTGTATGTCTTGCCGTCTCCTGGTTGTTCGCCGCAAAATGCTTCACCGTTGCAAAAGAGCCGCCTTTTTTGATTCCCCTTGTCACTGCTGCCGCAAAACATCCGGTCACATAAGGATCTTCACTGAAATACTCAAAATTGCGTCCGTTCAACGGATAGCGGTGGATATTAATTCCAGGTCCGAGCAGAGTGTCCACTTCGTTTGCAACCAGCTCTTTTCCTTCCATCACATAAAGTTCTTCCATCATTGGAATGTTAAACGAACATGCAAGCAGTGTTCCGATAGGAAGCTGTGTTGCCTTCAATCCGCTCTCCATACGGATACCGGAAGGTCCGTCTGCACAGCAGGCAGCCGGGATTCCATATTCATACAGGCGGTCGCTGACACCTCCAAATGTGGATGCCGTACCCGGTGTTACTTTCGGGCTGCTCATTCCTTCCCCGCGCACGATCGTGGCAAGTTCCTCTTTGGTCAATTGCGCGATAAATGTATCCAAATCTGCTTTTCCCTCTGCAACATCCGAAAAACGGATTCCTTTGTCTCCGGTGATTGCAAGCTGCTCCGGCAAATGCGCCTCAATCCGTTCCTGTAACCGGATGGTCTGCTGCGGCACTGCCTCCTTTTCCTGCTGATAGCTTCCATCCTCCCGGCTCTGTCCCGGACGGATGCGCTCAAATGCTTCTGTCGGTGCGAGTGCTTCCTGCAGGGCTTCCGTCACACAAAGCTCTTTTACGATATATGCTCCTTTTCCATCGACATCTGCGATTTTCGTATTCCGCACACTATTACCCACATGGAATACGTAAGCACCTGCCTCTGATACATAGCAGGACTTGTGGCCTGTCACACCGGAATCATCATATGAAGCAAGATTTTTTACCGGAATGTGCAGTGTCATTTCCTGTTTTTCTCCCGGAGCCAGCTCCTTTGTCTTTGCAAATGCTTTTAATTCTCTCGCCGGTTTTCCAAGTTTTCCCTGCGGTGCCTGCACATAGACCTGTACGACCTCTTTTCCCCTGCAGTCTCCTGTATTTTTCACACAGATGGTAATCTGCACTTCTTTTCCTGCACATGTTCCATTATCAATCGATACTCCGTGACTGCCCCAGGCACCTCCGACTTCGGATTCTTCTGTAACCGTCTCCGCTTTTAAAATTTCAATGTCAAACTTCGAATAGGAAAGTCCAAAACCGAACTCATACATGACTTTTTCCGGGCAGAATGTCTCAAAATAGCGGTATCCCACATAGATATCTTCGGTGTAAAAATTGCGCACAGTGCCTCCGAAATCGTTCGCCGCCGGATAATCTGCCAGTGAACATGCGATCGTGTCCGTCAGTTTTCCACTTGGAGACACTTTTCCACTCAAAACATCCGCAACTGCATTTCCACTCTCCATGCCGCCCTGCCAGATATAGAGCACGGAACGGATATGATCCTTGTATACAGGATTCTTAAGCCAGCTCATATCTATGATATTCGACACGTTCAAAAGTACTGCGACCTGTTCAAAATGTGCTGTCAGAACCTTCAGATTTTCAAGTTCTTCCGGCGTCAGAAGGTAACTGCCCGCCTCATTTGCATAATCCTTATCTTCGCCTGCAGTACGTCCGATAATAAAAATCGCTTTCTCTGATTTTTCTGCTGCGGCTGCCGCAATCTCCTCTGTGATCACCATCTCTTTCTGGTGCCACGGCTCTGCTGCCCAGCCGCCACCGCCGTTGTCAAACGGGTGGTCTTTTAACCACGCTCTGTAAATGTCTGCCAGCTCCTCATTCAAAGTAAAGCTGCCGCTCTCTCTCATTCCATCATAAATATTCACCGCATAAGGCACATTGACAGCTCCGCCGGAACCAGTCCCGCTGCGGTAAGTCTCAAACTGGCACCTGCCAAACACAGACACCATCTCTTCCTTTTTCAATGGGAGCATGTGACCTTCATTTTTCAATAAAACGGCTCCCTCTGCGGCTGCCGCCCTGCAATATGCTCCAAATCCTTCCAATGGTACTCCGATTGTACTCATACTCATCTGCTTCCTCCAAATACGTTTCTATTTTTATTTTAAAATGTTTTCTTTCACATCACATATTCTAGTAAAATCTTCTCTTCCATGCTATAATTTTTCTATTCAAAAATATAACAATTTTGTCATTGGAGGTTTTCTATGGATTATCCGGAAGAAAGAAAACAATATATTGACGGCATCGCCTGCCAGTATCTCTGTCATATTGAAAAAGCAGAGAAACCGGGCAATGTATTTTTCGCTCATTTTCATTATTATATTGAAATGCTCTATGCACTTTCCGGTCATTTCCGTATTTATTTAAACGGAATTTACCACGAATTTGCGGCAGGGGATTTTGTACTGATCAATTCCAGGGAAGTGCACCAGATCGACGCGCTCTCATCAAAGGGCGGCTCTTATATCGTGGTTCGTTTTCTTCCGGAACTCATTTACGACGGCATGACGCAGAGCCACTTTGAGTTAAAATATCTGCTTCCATTTATCACCGAAAACAGCATTTATGAAAAAGTAATTTCTTCTTCCATATTAAATGCAAAACACTCTGCCATCCCCGGACTTATGAACGAGATTATCCGGGAATCTGAGGAAAAACAATACGGCTACGAGCTTGCAATCAAAAATCACATTGGCGGTATTTTTCTTTGGCTGCTGCGCTACTGGCATGCAAATGGCGAAGAACCGCTTCTCGAAGATTTTGAAAACCAGCAGTTAAAACAGCAGCTCTCCCCAGCCCTGACCTACATGATCACCAATTATGAAAAATCTATCAGCGCAGCGGACATGGCAAAACTCTGCAATTTGAGCTACAGCTATTTTTCCAGAAGTTTCAACCGGCTTTTGCATATGAATTTCAGTGATTACCTGAATGAGATCCGCATCCGGGAAGCGGAAAAGCTGTTAGTCTCAACTACCCAGAACGTAACGGAGATTGCATCTGCGGTCGGTTTCTGTACCACAAGTTACTTTATCAAACAGTTTACCAAATACCTGCATGTTTCTCCCAAACAATACCAGAAACAAATGCGCCAGGGACAGAAAGATTTCATTGCATAACCACGCAACACAAGCTATAATAGTTGGCAGTGTCCAGTGGTTCCTTAACGGTAATCGGCGGTGCCGGACTTGTCATCGGCTCTTTTGTATCCGGTGGTACTGCAACTCCAAACTTTACCCGACTCGCAAAAAATACGACAATCGGAACCGTTGCCACTGTAGTTGCTTTCTTTATTGGTAACTCATTGATGTTTTTCTTTGGTGCGATCTCCTACATTTTTGTAGGTGGTAACGATATTTTTGAGGTTATGATCCGTATCATTGGAACGATTTTATCCGTCTGGTTATACTATAACTTCTGTAACTGGTTAAATGTATTAAACTGGGGGATTTCCTCCATCAATGGCATGGTGGTTGCTGTCGTCTGCTACCTGATTGGATATTTTGTGAAGAAAAATCAGAGATAAATAATACGTCCTAATTCTGCTGAAGTTCTGTGTGAGATGGAAATGACAGTGCGGTCTTTCGCTACACGCTTTAACGCCAGTAACACTGCCTTTTCCGTCTCTGCATCCAGATTCGCCGTGATCTCATCAAACAGCAGCATTTGTGGTTCCGCCACTGCGGCTCTTGCAATGGATAAGAGCTGCCACTGTCCCTGCGAGAATAACTCCGGCGTGCATTTCGTGTTATATCCGTTTTCAGAGCTTTCTATCACATCGTCTAACCCGGTCAGCTCTGCCACTGCTTTTACGCGGTCTGCCGGAATGGTTTCATCATACAGCGTGATCTGATTGCGCACCGTTCCCGGAACCATGTGGAAGGTCTGTTCTACATAGCCGAACAGTTTCCGTTTCTCTTCCTCCCGGACTGCCGCTGCCGGTCTTCCGTGAATCAAAACCTCTCCGCCCTGCGGTTCGTAAAGTCCTAAAAGAAGTTTTAAAATCGTACTTTTTCCTGCCCCGGTTCGTCCTGCGAGTGTTACCTGCTCCGCGTCCATGACCTTTAAATTCAAATGGTCTAAAACGACATGTTCATCATAACCGAAGGTCACATCCCGAAACTCGACAAACGGAACATCTGCTGTTTTATTTTCTGAGTGTCCCCCAGCCATCTGTTCCACGCATTCTTCTGCTACTGTCTCGCTGTCTTTTTCCACTATCTGCTTCTCCTCAAGTGCAAAAAATTCATTGATCCTGTGGATTCCGGCAATCGCAGACTGAATCGTCTGAATCTCCATTCCGAGGCTCTCCACCGGGGAGAATATCTGTGAGATATAGTTGATGACCGCAACCGCAGTTCCGGCAGACATTCCAAAGAAGGTCAGTACCGTGTGGTTTCCGGACGCGGAAAGCAGCATGACAACTGCGACAACCACCGCATTCAATATCAGTATCACCGGGGAGTAAACCGCATCATAAAAATTGGTGCGCTCCATCGCTGCATAACTCTCCCCGATATAAGTGTCGTAACGCTCTTCCATGTATGCTTCCTTTGCAAGACAATGGATTGTGCGGATATTGTGAAGCGTCTCCGGCACATGACCTGATGCCCGTCCGACAGCCTTTCGGTTTTCAATCTGCGCCGCCAGCATATTTTTCTGGACATGTCTGGTAAACCAGAATAAAAACGGCAGCAACACCAGCAATACCAGCGTCAGTCCACGGTTTTGAAACCAGATCACGACAAGGATACTGATAATCTTACATACATCCGCAAACATACTGATAATCCCGGAGGTAAACAGATTTTCCACCGTGTCAACATCCCCGACAAACCGTGACACCAGTGTTCCCGGCTCCTGCTTATTCACGCTGTCTGCCGTCAGACTTACAAATTTATCCATCAGGCTGCTTCTTAGTGCATGTGTGATTTTCTGGCCAAACACCGTCAGGAGTCCTTCCCTCGCAGCTTCCAATATTCCGGTAAGTGCGAGCAGGACAAAATAGAGAAGGATCACAGAAAACGCCGCCTCATTACCGGCTGTCACTGTATCAATGATTTTTGCAAGGATCAGCGGCGGAATCAGCGCTGCCACAACTGCTCCGATCACTGCGGTCAGGATTCCGGCAGACAGCATTTTCTGTTTTTTGATTGTTTCCAGGATCACACTTTTTACCTGTCTTTCCTGTCTCATCTGTCACTCCTCCTTCCCTCTGCATGTTCAGAAACTGTTTTTCTATTTTCCGTTTCCACTTTCGCATTCTCTCTTTCATCGCTCTGTGTCTCATACAGACTGCGGTACTCCGGTATCTTTTCCAGAATTTCTTCATGTGTACCGGCCACCGCCTTTCCATCTTCCATCCAGATGACCTGATCCATCTGCGGAAACAGATATAAACGGTGAGAAATTAAGAAAACAATATTGTCTTTCGTCTGCTGTTTCAAATTGGCAAAAATCTGTTTTTCCGTGTTTTTGTCCAGTGCCGAAAAAGGATCATCCAGAATCAGAACCGGCTTTTTGTGGCAGAGTGTCCTTGCAAGTGCAAGACGCTTTGTCTGACCGCCGGAGAGACGTACTCCGCCATTTCCAACCGCGGTCTGTTTTCCATCCTCCATCTCTGCAACTTCCTGTTCCATGCACACTGCCTTTAAGTAATCGTCTGCCTCTTTTTTGTCACCGAGCAAAATATTATTTTCCACACTGTCAAAAAACAACTCCGGATCATGTCCGAGATAACCGATCCGCTTCGTGCGGTCTGCCGCGTCCATAGCCTGCAAATCTGTGCCGTCCACAAAAATCTGTCCCTCATAAGGATATTCACACAAAAATACTTTTCCAAGCGTTGACTTGCCACATGCGACCGCCCCGGTAATACCGATGATCTGTCCTTTTTCTGCGAAAAGACAAATGTCGTCTAAAATTTTCTTTCCATCCGGATAAGCAAAATTCAGATGACTGATCTGTATTTTTTGCACTGTTGTCTCTGTTTTGCCTGCTGGAACTGTGTCGTTTTTTTCCTTACACTCCCTGGCATGATTTTCTGCTGTCTGATCTTCGATCGCAGTTCTCTCATCTTTTCGTGTCAGAAGTGGTTTGATACGGTTCCATGAAACCTGTGCTTTATGTACCGCATTGAACAGCTTCGCAGCGCTTGACGACTTCACGGAAAGTTTCACAAAGCACGACAAAAATGTGGTAAACGCCGCAATGCCCCATGCACGCCAGCCGGTTCCCAATACATTTTTCTGTCCGAAATACAAAATGAACAGCACACCTGCCATGGAGATGACGCGATACACCGGTGGCATTGCCGTGTTCCAGATGTTTGCTCTCACGGCTGATTTTTCATACGCAGACAAATTTTCTTCATATGCATTCTGTCTTTCTTTTTCACGCCCGAAAACACGGTATGTGATTGCATTTTCTGCCCGGTCTAACGTCGCTGCGCTCAGCGCGCCGGACTGTTCCTTGTAGGCAGCCCCGGTTCTCTGGATCATTTTTTTCATTTTTTCTGCGGTCATGTAAGAGATTGGCGGAAACAGCATACATAAGAGCGCCAGCCGCCAGTCATACCACAAAAGCATTCCGGCATAGGCTGCCAGTGCCACACCTGTATCAAAAATTTCCGTCGTAAATTTCCGCATTCCCTCCACACAGTCATCAACGTCGAGGATCGCTTTCGTTATGACATTGCCTTCGCCCTCTTCCTTAAGGCTCGCCCTGCTTTTTCTGACAAGGCTTCCATAGAGGATTTCCTTCATCCTGCGGTTTACATTATTGGCAAAACGGCGGACATAAAAACGCTTGATATATCTCGAACTCTGCACGATCACGATCACTGCCACATAGCTTAACACAAGAATCAGCATATCGCCAAACTGTCCGGCACCTCTTAAAATGTCCACAAGACAGCCGGTCATTTTTCCTTCGAACCACGGTCCTGCAAGCAGTCCTACATTATAGATCAGACCGGATATTGTCACCGCCAGAAGTACTTGCCATTCTGCTTTAAAATAGGACAAAATCCTGTCCGGCTGAAAGTATGCTGGCTGTTTCTGTTTTTCTCTCATTTTGTCCTCCTTTTCCCTGCAAAACAAGAAAGGCATCACACCAAAGTGCGATGCCTTCCATTCATTTCTGACTGTTTATTCATAAATATGTTTTTTCTTATCTTTTGCTTTTACCTGTTTTTTCTTTAACATATGTTTTGGATTTTTGTCTGCCATAATGTATCCTTCCTTTCCAATGCCTATAGGCTTTTCGGTCTGTAGGTTACTTTCTGTACAAAATAATTATCCTTCAATTGCGATGAATTTACGTTCCGGCACTGCCGGTTTTGCTTCCTTCTTCGGAACAAACAGTTTTAAGATACCATGTTTGAACTCTCCCTTGATATCTTCCTCTGTCATATCATCACCAACATAGAAACTACGCTCGCAGGAACCTGCATAACGTTCTCTCCGGATGTACTTGCCGGTATCTTTCTCCTGCTCATCCTGATCAAGACCTTTTGCAGCGGCGATGGACAAATATCCATTGTCTAACGATACCTTGATCTCATCTTTCTTGAATCCAGGGAGATCGATAATCAGCTCATAGCCGTTGTCCATTTCCTTGATATCTGTTTTCATAAGGTTCTTTGCATGTCTGCCATACAATTTCTTCTCAACCTTACTGTCATCATAAAATGGTAAATCAAACAAATCTTCAAATAAATCTTCTCCAAAAATACTAGGCATCAACATAAGTCATCTCTCCTTTTTCTACGGTATCCGCTTTCTTGTGGATACCTCATGCTTTATTACCTTGTTTCTTTGGAACTGGGATGTCCGGAGAACTCATAGAACTTTCATTCTTTGAAACCTTTTCGGATCTCTTTGTCCTTCTTTTGTTCTCTTCCTTTGTTCTGACTATGTTATACACCCGTTTGTTAGCACTGTCAAGAGGAGAGTGCTAATTTTTTGTGAAGATTTTGTGAAAGTGGACTACATTCACATAAATATGTATCTCACGAGGCTAATTTTTTGTTTTCTGCTGATATTGTATCTGCTCACACAAGCTTCTTTGTTCTCCACTTCCCGGTTTTCCAGCGCCATACCATGCCGACAGCCCGCACACACTCATCGCTTGCAAGCCCAATATACGCTCCCACAGCCATAAGTCCCATGGAAATTCCAAACAGCCATGTGCCTCCCACCGCAAAAACAAACATGAAAACGGCTGCGATCACTGCCGGGAACACTGCATCTCCGCTTGTTTTTAAGGCTTGTCCAAACACAAGATTCGTCACGCGTCCAATCTCAAGTACAATATCGATCGCCAGCAGCTTGCGAACCAGCGCAGTCATTTCCGGATTGTCTGTAAAGAGCGGCATAATAAAACCGGAACCAAGCACAATTGCTGTCTCCATGCAGACTGCCACACATACTCCGACAAATGCCGCCCGCTTTGTCCCTCTGTCACACTCTTCGAGTTCCCCAGCACCGATGTGCCAGCCTGTCATGATCGCATTTGCCTGTGCCAGTGCTGCACCGACACAATAGGAAAAATTACTGATCGTTGCCGTATAAGATCTGGCTGTCACATTCAGTCCTTCTGCATCCATCTGATTCAGGAAACGGATGACAAGCATCATTGCAACATTATAGAGTGCCGTCTCACATGCAGATGGAAGTCCGACTTTCACGATCTGCCCTAAGACTGTCTTATTTGCGATCCTCTCTGTGCTGTTTTTTGCAGAGATCAGCTTATGTGAAAAATACAGTACAATACACAGGTTCAGGATCTTGGAGATCACAGTTGCTGCGGCGACACCTGCAACACCCTTGTGCAATACAAAAAGAAATACTGCATTCATCACAAAATTTGCGATATTTCCAACGATCGTGGCATATAATGGCTGCTTTGTATATCCGAATGCGCGCAGATAGCTTGAAAAGATAGGAATGACCGCATTTAATATACACCCACCCCCGACAATTTTAAGATAAATCAACGCCGGTTCATACAATGCATCCGCAATTCCTACCATACGAAGGATTGCTCCTGCTCCCGAAAATAAAAATACAGCCATAAGCACGCCTGCAACAGCATTAAATAATAATCCAAGCTGCCTTGCCTGATAGGCAACTCCTGGTCTGCCTGCGCCAATATTCTGCGTCATGACCGAAACCATGCCGGAAGATATGATAGAAAACATTATGATAAAAATTCCAATATAACTGTTTGCCGTTCCCACCGCCCCGACTGCATAGTCTCCAACTGCGGATAACATCAGAGTGTCAACCATACCGGACAGCATATAAAATAGTGTTTCCAGACAGATCGGGATAAAAAGTCTTGTGAGCTGTTTCATCTTAAGTCTCCTTTTTCCGTTCATACTTATCCAATCTATTTTATATTATTTTCCCCTGAAAAACTTGCACTATTTTAACCAGAAAAAGTACAATTCTGCTCATTTTAAAAAATATATCTGCGTTATAAAAGAATGGAAGCCTGAATGATTATCAGTGTGCCAGTTTCCAGCTCACCGCCTGCTGCCTTGCATCCACAAATCTTTTATAGATACCTTCCTGCTCCATCAGCTGCTCATGCGTTCCTTTCTGGACGATCTGACCTTTATCGACGACTACGATCTGATCTGCATCTAGCAACCGGATTTCGTTTCCTGCTTCTGCGTGATAAGTCTTGTATATTCTCCCTCATCAATATGATATTTTTTTCTAATAATAATGTAGGATGCAATCAAGGCTAAAACTGGTATAAGTACCATTCCTATTCTGAAAAGCAATGCCTGTGATGCTGTAATTTCAGCAATAACTTTGTTTGCTTCCACTAAAGCGCTCTCACTTGTAAGAGAGCCTTTGTTCACTTCTATTTCCAATGCACTGATAGCCTGACTTCTGGCATATATGCCGCTTATTAAAAGAACTAAAGTTGATAATCCCTGATTGATTCCACCCGCCAGCTTTACGCTGAAAGAACGTACCGCTGATATAACAGAATCATGTCTTTCATGAAATCTGGCTTCATCATATTCAATCGTGTTATTGATCATGACAATGATCGCCAGATTCATAAGTCCCTGGAAAAAGAATATGATAAATCCAATCGCATTAAGAAGAATCACATTTTTCGGCAATATATAACCAAATCCCATGAAAGACGCATAGCCAGCCAGTAAAGCAATAAAACAGACTCTAAGTATCTTTTCTCTTGAAAAATGCCTAGCAAGTGACGCATAACTTGCCTGTGAAATCAGCATTCCAAGTCCATACATTACCGTAAAATAAAATACCAGATTTCCACTTTCTGAATAACCATATTCTATGTAAAAGAAGTTTACACCAAATATAATGAGAATATTGCATGTAATGTTAAAAAATATAGAAGCAATTCCTGCGGCGACCAGCTGGTCATTTCTTGCAAAAATCCTATACATGTCCTTTAATGATAATTTCTCGTTCTGCTCTTTTCGCGGCTTTTCTCTTATTCCAAATGCTGTCAGCATCTGAAATCCGACAAGTGCCAATGCTACTATCATTGCAACTATTCTGTACGCATTTACAGCATTTCCAGCAATTACTACAGGTACTACACCGGCTACAGAGAACTGACCGATGCACACAAAAATGCTCATGATGGTTACAAGGGAATCTCTGGTGTGTGGATCTGAACTCAGCGAAGGCAGTACTCCCCAATATGCAATATCATTCATAGTGTAAGTCATCCCCCACAAAAGATAAAAAAGACTGTAGAAACAGACAAATCCCCATCCGCTCGGACGGATTGTAAATAAACAAACGATTACAATCGCATTGCTGATGCATCCAATTAAAATCCACGGTTTGAATTTTCCCATTTTAAAATGTGTATTTTCAATAATGATTCCCATGAGAAGATCATTCACTGCATCCCATATCATGCACACAACCATTGCTGCACTTATTACAGCAAATTGTGCACTGGTCAGATTCATTGTATACTGCACATAAAGAATCAAATACATGCTCACCAATGCATATGCTGCATCCCGGCCTGTCGCACCAATGCAGTAACTCCATTTTGTTCTTGCATCTAATTTTTCGTTCATACTGTTTTCCCCCTGTTCGCAGAAGCAACAATTCTGCTCATTGTCTTTTTCTTTATAATGCCGCCACTCTGGTTGCATACACTGTCAATATTTCCCTCAAGAATGCCTTCCAACATCATCCTTGCTTCAGGATCTCTTAGAGATTTTGGAAAATACATCAGTCTTACAAGAATCTTTCCAAATTTAATCCATCTCCTTACAAGCCGGGAATATTCCTGCATCTGTCTGAGTGAATTTTTTGTAGTAAATTCCCCTGGCTTTAAATCAGAAAAGTGTGTGCGTGTTTCCTGATAAATGGAATAAAAATCTGTTTCCGAAAGAGGTACACCTGTGCTCTTTTTTAAGAGAACATTCATTTCTGTCCCTGTAATATCCATTTTTCCAGTCAATCGGATATCGTTAAGAGATGCCCCTACCTGAATTTCATACTCACCACCAATGACCTGAAATTCACCATTCTGGTATACCTGAAAAGCTCTGTCATCCAATACAACATCCATCTGTTTCCTTTCACCCGGATTTAAGAATGTTTTAGCAAAACCTCGCAGTTCTTTATTGGTCCGGAGAAAATCAGCATCGGGATTTTTCACATATATCTCCGAAATTTCGCTGCCTGCAATGGATCCAATATTTTTCACTTCAAAAGAAATATGGATTTTCTCATCATCGCCTGTCTTTATATGTAAATCCGCATACTCAAACTCCGTATAACTTAATCCATATCCAAAACAATATCTGACAGGTACATGAAAAGTATCATAATACCGGTATCCCACAAAAATACTTTCACGATATTCCACCTCATCCAGATGTCTGTTTTGTCCTTCCTGTTTTGCAAAATATCCATAGCTTGGAACATCTTTTTCACTATACGGAATACTCTCTGCGAGCTTACCGGATGGATTGCTAAGTCCTAAGATAATCTTTACACAGGCGCCAGCTACTGCTTCTCCACCAAGATATAGATGTAATAGTGCTTTACATTTTGATGGAAGTTCCATGTCATAAGGCGAACCTCCAAAAGAGAGAAATCCTATCTTATCGTTCACTTCCAGAAGCTTTTTAAGCAAAAGGATCTGATTTTTCGGAAGGTCAAAGCTTTCCCTGTCATATCCTTCACCTTCAGCAATATCCGTCAAGCCTCCGAAAAACAATACCGGTATATCATATTCTTTCGCTTCTATAGCTTTCCTTATTGCCTCTTTTTCCAGTTTCGCATCTCTTTTAAAAGAAGTATTTTTATAACCTCTTGCATATCTGACTTTTATGCCATATTCTTCAAACTGTTCTATAAAAGAAGTAATTCTGGTTGTATGAATATGACTGCTTCCACCGCCCTGGATTCTCGGTTTGTCTGCCAATTCTCCAATCATCAGTATTTCTTTTATTTCCCCTAATGGAAAGAAACCATCATTTTTAAGAAGTACAATACTCTCTTCCGCTATCTGTTCTGCCAGCTTATGATTCTTCTCTCTGATAGGATCCGGAATATTCTTTTTCCCTCTGCTCTGTATCACATTGCTCTTATATCTGTCAGTCAACCTTTCTATTCTATCAACAGAGCATTCCAGTTTTTTCATAAAACAAGGATTCGTTGCCGCTATATTCCATATTTCATCATAATGATTGCCACAGCTGTCAGGCATTTCTACATCCATTCCCGCAGATATGCATTCCGGCAGATCAACACAGGCTCCCCAGTCACTCATTACAAGGCCCTCATATTTCCAGTCGTTTCTGAGAATGTCGGTTAAAAGATGTTTATTCTCACAAGCCGGTAATCCATTCAGGTAGTTATAACTTGCCATTATGGTTGCCGGCTTTGCCTTTTTCACTGCTTTCTCGAAAGCTCTCAGATAAATCTCATGCAATGCTCTCTCATCAATCATGGAATTACTTGTCATTCTATGTGTTTCCTGACTATTGCCTGCAAAATGCTTCAGGGATGTTCCCACGCCACATTCCTGCATTGCAATAATATAGGAAGATGCCAGTTCTCCTGTAAGAAAAGGATCCTCTGAATAATATTCAAAATTCCTGCCACACAAGGGAGAACGCTTCATATTAACTCCTGGTCCAAGCACCACAGACACCCCCAATGCCTTTGCTTCCTGAGCCAGTCCTTCCCCCATTTTTCCTATCAATTCTTTATTCCAGGAACACGCTGCACTGCTTGCTGTTGGAAAACAGGTTGCTTCATAACTGTCATTATTCTTTGCCCCATCTTCCTGTGCACGTATTCCGTGAGGTCCATCCGAAACATGTATATCACCTATATGCCATGTTCCACGCCCCGTCACAAGTCGGCACATCTCTTCCAGACTTTTCCCCATATAATACCTCCGTTTCAATCTGCTTCTCTATACCCAACTTAACATCTCTTGTCATTAATCTATATTAAATTTATATTGTTATATATTAAATTTATTATATAATAGATTTATGAAAGGGGAAAAAGATGTCTGGAAATGATTCAACTATTAAATATGAATTTTTAGATTCATCAAAGAATTTTATATACGATGCCAGAGAAACAGGAAAGACACATACGTCTTTCCTGTATGAACTACAGCTTTTTAATGCTATTAAGAATGGAGATATCCATGGTGTCAAAACTGCCCTTGAAACCTACACTGACTCCGGGCTCATCATCGGTCATATGTCTGATAACCAGTCAAGAGAAATCCATTATTGGGCTGTCTCTACTATAGCAGTTTCCATCCACTATGCTATATTAGGAGGACTTGATGAAAGTGAGGCGTATCAGTTAAGTGACAAATATATTCAGGAAATTGACCAGCTATCCTCAATGGATACCTGTATAGACTATCTGTGCCAGAAAGCAATTGAACTCGTCACAAAAGTAAAGGTGAACACCATTCCACAAGAGTATAGTCACCTGATAAATAACTGCATTCATTTAATTCACATACATCTTCATGACCGTCTCAAAATTGAAAACATTGCACAGACCTTACATGTGTCCAGGGATTACCTTTCATATGCTTTCAAAAAAGAAACCGGAATCCCCCTCCATAAATATATCCTGCATCAAAAGCTGGAGGAATCCCGAAAAATGCTTTCATCCGGGATATCTATAAAAGAAGTAAGCTACACACTCAGTTTTAGTAATGAAAGTCATTTTATACAATCTTATAAGAAAAACTATGGTGTTACACCTGCAGTATATATTTCTTCACTTACAAAATAGAAAACTATTTACTTTCATCGTCTCTTCCTGCACTCTTCCATTCTGCAATCACATTTCTCACCCGGTGGTCAATATCAAGGCGTGCACTGCGGCATTCTTGCGGATATTTTCTTGCTTCCTGAAATGCCAGTTTCACAAAAAGTCCGGAACCAACCGGGAGCATTGTCTTTAGCATGCTCTCCGGAAAAACGAAATGAGTTCCATGTTCATAAATGACATACTCTGGTCTGCATGTGTGTGGATGTTCTTTCATGCGCTGCTTCATTCGATGGATATATTTTGCAGTATCCCACAACACATCATCTTCTGCACCGATCAGCAATAATGTTCCATGGATTTTTTCAATCTTGATCATCTCGTCTTCTGTGATTGGGTGAGCCGTTTCCGAATCATCAAACAGTTTTCTTGAATTGATCATATCACCGGTCCGTTTTGTTTCTTTTTCAATCACATGCCAGTAGTCCGGATGTTTGTAACAAAATGGCATGTACGGAAGCGGTTCTCCTTTGTAAGAAAAAAGAGATTCTCCCTCAATCGGCCATTCCTTACAGCCGTCTTTTTTGCCCTGCATAAATCCCTGCCAGATAAAATCACTCGGTGTCAGACCGATCGTCATTGTAATATCTTCAAAATAAGAAGCGGCAGTCAAAGCGAGTGTTCCTGTAGTAGATGCCCCGACAATTCCTATTTTCTGATTACCGTGTATTTTTAACCAATTGATTGCTTTCTCTATGCGTTCCAGCGGATAATTATGATGTCCATAATCCTTTTTTCCGGGTGACATCGTCATCACATTTACATCGAGTTTATGCAGCCATTTCACGGATGTACGCGCCAGATAATCCTCCGGGTCATCTCCGATCATGGCGATCATTGCACAGTCTGAGCCTGTTTTGCATTTCCAATATGCACCGTAAAATCCATCTGTTTCCACATCAAAATGTCTTTTTTTCATCTGCATCATCTCCTTATTATCAGCCACGTTTCTCTAAAACTATTATTTTGTTTGAGATATTCCGAACGATTGGAATCTTTCCTATCACATGATAAATCGGCATAAGTTCTTTCATTCCCTCAACCAGACTGACTTCATGCAGGATAGAAAAATTCGGTACAATCTTTTTTAATTCTGTTCCGTTCTCAACACCCCATGTGAATTTTGCATTGCTTCCCTCTATGGATTTTTCTTTCATATGCTTTACAACAAAGGGCGACATGGTTTCAACCATTACAGTTACCTTCTGAAATGATTTTTCAATAATAGAAAATATCTTTCTGATGTCCTTCTCACACAAATACATCGTAAGTCCTTCGATTATGACCAGAACATTTTCTCCATGATAATCAATATCGTCCACGTAGGAATCATCCATTGCAGACTTTGCAATCTGATATATCGGACCTGTTTCTGGAAGAAACTGCCGCCTTATCTTCATAGTCTCCGGCAGATCCACGTTGTACCATCTCAGATATTTTTCCTTCATCCGGTAGCATCTGGTATCCAGTCCACATGCAATATTTATTACAACTGTATTTTCATGCTTTTCCAGATATTGCCGAACCATCCGGTCTAATACGATCGTTCTCGCAATCACGCCACAGCTCATGGCTTTATCCTTATCTGCTTTGGAAAAGTCATAGTCCAGCTTTTCCACAAGTTCTACTGCAATCTCATCCTTGATTTTGGCATTTTGCTTTTTTGTTTCTTTTGCCCTAGCATACAAGGTCTGTACCATCGTTTCCGGCACACCTGTCACATTCACTTTTTCTTTCATGTACTTTCCTGCTTTCATATCAATACATTGCCGCTTGTGTTAGTTGCATCTAACCTGTGTCTGATAAAAAACCGTGTGAAAACAAAACTGTAATTCCACACGGTTTCTTTTCCCTATGCATTCAGTATATCACTTTCATCTGGTTTAGCAACCAGATTTTGTCTCACTTTTATTATGTTACTTGCAAAATACATACTGCACCAACAGCATATAAAATACAGTTCCACCGCCGATACTGAGCAATATGCTCTTTTTTCTCATCTGCTTTTTCATCACCAGACTGCAATGATTCCATTTTCTGTTTCCTCCTGCCCTGCACTTTATTTCGGCACAGAAAACATAAACCATCCTTTATCCACACCCTCCGGTACTTCTGTCGTACAATTTACGGAAAAGGTTTCATCACACATTCCATAAATCAGATAAAACTTTTTCCATCCGACATTTTGATATTTATCCAACATGGAGATCCCATGCTCCGCATCAGAAATCCATAAGACATTCCTAAAAATAAGAATCCTACACAGATTGGCAATGTGTAGGGCAGTGCTGCCTTGAATGCTTTTTTCTTCATGTAACTTTGTTCCTCTTTTCTTGTTTGTAACGCAATAGCCTTTCCATACTCGATCGTATAGAATTCCTACCGACATACTTTACTTTTTCTAATTTAACGCAAAAAAAATCTGTCCTATGTGTAAGAGTGAGATTTCCATTAATGCATGCCGCTGTCCGATGTGTACCACAATCCTTGATGCCAAGGCTGTGCAGGAGTTTGAATCGAAAACCGGAGTTTAACTTGTGAACTGCCGCTTATAGGTGGTGTTACGGATTTCCTGAGGTTATGTCGTATTGCATGCCAACA